>Ga0247693_1000005_pt1 | contig 116120 bp, 108 predicted proteins | sample CNK34_metaG_FD_182712 | JGI IMG/M metagenome (GOLD analysis project Ga0247693, IMG submission 182712) | Soil microbial communities from Purdue University Martell Research Forest, Indiana, United States - CNK34 | ecosystem: Environmental > Terrestrial > Soil > Temperate forest > Bulk soil... | reverse complement strand
CATCTCGTTCATACGCCGCGCGCGAAATCACGATGATTTTCTCGTCGTCATCTTGAACGCCACACCGGTCGTCCGCGGCAATTACCGCGTCGGCGTCCCCGCCGGCGGCTTCTACAAGGAAATCCTCAACACCGACTCCGCAAACTACGGAGGCTCCGGCGTCGGCAACCTCGGTGGCCTCAACTCCGAACAAACGGCCGCACAGGATCGCCCTCATTCCCTGTTGCTGACGCTTCCCCCGCTCTCTGCCCTCATCTTTAAAGTCCAGCGCTAAACTGAAGCCCCTTCAGCGAGTTGGGGACAGCTGACTCATTGGTTTCTTCCGACCAGGTCCCTTCCTAACCCAGGCAACCGGCTTCAACATCACAGTCTGCCTCGGCCCCGAGCGCACAAGCCTCTCCATCCCAACAAGCAAAGCAGTCGCCTCAGACTCCCGCGCCCAAGCGTCCTCTACAAGTATTTCGAAATCACAAGACAGGACTCGTCCAGCACCACTTACGACGAATAACTCCGCGTCAATAGGCTACCGGCATTTTCGTTAACAAAAAAAATGCCCGGCTTCGCATCGCGAAACCGGGCATTTTCTCCAGCAATTCTTCCTAGCGCCGCAATTTTCTCTTGATCCGCTTCGCCGTCTTCTTCGCCTTCGCAACAGCCTTTTTCGCCGATTTCTTCGCCTTCAGCGCGCCCTTCTTTACCTGCTTTGCAAACTTTTTCGCTTTTCTCTTCGCTTTCCTTACTTCGGGTTTCGCCGCAGCAACCGCTTTGTTCGCCTTTGCCACCGCTTTCCCCAGCGTACTTCCAACGGTCTCTCCAATTTCCATCAGTGTTTCGCTTCCCGGCGTCTCAGCCGTCGTCTCCGGCGTCTCGTCGATCATCGTTCATCTCCTTATGTCAGCCCGTCTTCATCGCAAGCCCGCGCATCATACGCTGTTCCCGCGGCTATGCGCCATCCTTCTCTTAGAAGGCCCCGTCTCACCTGTCCTATGGTACGGGTGCTCTTCCAAGCACCGTCGTTTGCCTCCGCCAGTCCTCCCTCGCGTAAACCGCTAAAATAAGCTCGACAGAAGGTCGACATGCAGAAATCCGCCATCCGAACATTCGCCGTCCGCCTGATCTGCCCCCACTGTGAAGCCACCAGCTGGCTCACCCTTGCCAATCGTTCGGAGTCGTTTGACGAAATTCGCCGTCAGTCCTGGGAATTCAAGTGCCGCGAACATGGGGCGCAGCATGGGACCCCTGTTGAACTGCTGGAAGTGGCTCCTATCGACGAACCCGCCATCGAAACGCCACAAAAGGCTTCTCGCCCCTCCGTCTACGCCGCTACCTCGAAAAAATCTCCGCGCTCCGGTCCGCGTGTGAGTCTGCACGTCCCTGTCACCATCTATGGCTTTGGCTCTTCCAGCGGCTCCTTCAAGGAAGAAACGGAAACCGTAATCGTTAACGCAGGCGGCGCGCTGGTTCTTCTCAAGGCAAGACTCTCCGTCGGCGATACCGTCACTCTGATCGATCGCATCACGGGTACGGAAAAGCAAGTTCGCGTCGTCTACGTGGATAAATACACCGAGCGTGAATCCCGCGTTGGCCTCGCTTTCGATCAACCGCTTCCGGGCTTCTGGCGCCGCGCCCGCAAAAAACCGCGCGTTTCCAAATCGCTCCGCGTCATCGTGAGGGGCAAGGACGCCGCCGGCCGTTCCTTCAAGCAATCCGCTTTCACCGTGGATCTCAGTCAGGATGGCGCGCGCCTCGATGGCGTCGGACTTCTCACTTCCACGGGACAAACGCTGGAAATCCGCCGCCTCTGGCGCAAGGCCAGTTTCCGGGTGGTTTGGGTCGGCCAAATCGGCACCGCCGAATCCAATCAGGTCGGCCTGTTCGCCCTCAACCAGGGCAAAAATATCTGGAACGTCAAGCTCCCCGACACTCTAGACCCCCAAGCCGCTCGTCCCACCGGCAAAAAAAAGAAATAGGTCCGCCAGTGCCCATCGCGCTTGGCGCGTATAGTACTTCACCAACTCAAGCGCACAAGCGCCATGCCCTCGTTCGGTAACTCAACGTCCAGTTCGCACGTTCCCCGGTGCAATTCGACCCACCCCGGCGCAGTCACCTTTTCCAGGCGGCCGGCCGATTCAAGCGCTGCACGCTCGTCCACAGTCGGCGATTGTGGCTTTCCCATCTTCTTCCAGGCGGTGTAGGAATTGCTCCGCTCCTCGTCAATCGCAAATTCCTCCACCTTCGCGCGTTTCAACGAAGCCGGCAGCCCCGCAATTTCAATCCTTATCTTCTTCGCCGGCTCCGCGATGTCCTCTTCCCGATAATTCCAGACCATCACTTGCACGTCGCGCGAGCCGCGTACCGCCAATCCGTCTACACCCTCAATCTTCCCTTCGCTTGGATGCAGAACTGTCTCGCCTACTGCCGCGGCCTCGCTGGTCAGCTTCACTCGCTGGCCACGCAACATCCCGAACATCCGAAACGCGTTCAGTACGGGCTTGTCGATTCCGTTCGTCGCAAGTTCGCGATAGCCTTCAAAATAGGGCTGCCCCTCGAATTCGAACGACCACGTGACCAATCCCATCAGGTTGACGCCCGCGGCCCCGCTGAGTGTCAGCGTGTCTTTTAGCGCCTCCGCCGTATACACGGCGTACAAATTCCCGTTTCTGTACGCGTTCTCCGGTTTGTTTCGGGCCGAACACGCCGCGCAACCCTCCGGATCCCACTCCCCTAAAATCACCGGCGTTCCCCGCCATCCCGGAAACGAAGCGATCACTGCAAATCCCTTTTCGACCGACAACAGTTCTCTTTCCAAGCGCATCTGCACGTGGTCGCCTTTCCATACCGGCGATCCTTTGGGATGAAACGAAATAAAATTCAACGGCGCACCCTGCTTTCCCGTCGCCGCGTTTGTTCCTCGCGCACAGTGCTCGAGGAACGCCCGCAAGAACTCCGCTGCATTCGCTCCGGCCGCACCGGTCGTGTCCGGCCCACCGACCTTGGCTTCAGGCGCCGCTCGCAAGATTCCGTGCGCCGCAAAATCGTATAATTTGAAAAACTCTTCCCGGCTTCCTTTCCAATAGTCGATGTCTGGCTCGTTCCACACTTCCCACAGCCATTTTTCAGTCTCTTTCTGGCCGTACCGTTCCCGCAAATGCTTCGCGAACTGATACACCAGCTCTTCCCACTTCGCATAGTCTTTCGGCGGGTATGCCCAGCCCGTAAAAATATTCCCGTTCGGAAAATCGTGCTTGTACGGCTGGGGATGTGTGGAAAGCGCTTCCGGCATGAATCCCACTTCCACCAGGGGCGAAATTCCCTTTTCGTGGAACGTATCGAAAATACGATCGACAATTTTCCAATCGTAGACCGGTCGCCCGCTGGCATCTTCCGTGTAAGCGTTCGTCGAGCCCCATTTCAACGATGCGCTTCCATCTCCGCTCGTAAGCAGGTTATGCAGGCGAACGTAAACCGGCGCCGCGCTCAATCCCCGCAGCTCGCCCAACAACTTCTTTCCGTTCTCCGCGTAGGTGTAGTTCGGTTCGTCATAACCAAAAAAGCTCCACACCGGCCGCCACGGCCCCTCGCTCGCCCCCGCATCCACCTGAATCCGCACGGGAACTTCTGTCGTGCTCCCAGCATCTTGTCCACGCGCGGCGCATGCGCAGCACAACATCAGCCACGCCGCAGTGCGCCACCGCGAAAGTCTCCGCTCCATACGCGACTATTCCCCGCCCTTCAATTTTTTCAATTCTTCCTTCGCATGCTCGTTCTTGGGGTCCATCGCCAGCGACTTCTCGTAATTTTCGATCGCCAGTTCTTTCTTCCCCACCGCCGCGTAGGCCTCCGCCAGGCTGTCATACACGTTCGACGACGCCGGAAACTCCTCTACATTTCTCGCGAATAACTTCACGGCTTCTGCCGCCTTTCCAGACTGCATGAAAACTCGATATCCGATCATATTCAGCACGTATTCTTCCGGACGTTTCTTAGGGTCGGGCGAATTCTTCAACTCATCGTATCTCCGCAACACGGCATCTGCTCCCTTGAGGGCCGCAACCAAGACCAATTGTTCCGCTTCGGAGCGCGCTACGCCTCCGTACTTCCATCCATATTCTTTGGCCACGCTGCGGGCGTACTCCTCTGCGACCGCGATTCCGTTGTCGGAGTTCGCCATGATGGCAACACCCTGCCCGGTCTCCGCGTTCATCACGAGCATCGCCTGAAATCCCTCATCGGCGCCGTCGTGGCCAAACTCGCCCGGCCGCTGCGCAGGCAGTCCGATACCAATTCCAAAGTCCGGCGCAGAAGGGGGATGCGTAAACATCTCGCCCACCGTCATTTGCGTCAGCACTTTGTTGGACTTCCCTTCTTTCGAAAGCGCGATCTCAATTACAAATTTCGCCAGATCCGTCGGTGTTGTCCACAATCCGGCTGCAGCCATCTCCGGATACACGTGCCATTTGCCATGCACCGGTTTTCCGCTCGCGTATGTTCCGACTGCGGTTCGTGCCGCCCACGCCGCTGGCAGCGGTTGTTCGTAACTGCTGTCACTCATTCCGATTTTGTCCAGCACCGTCTCCTTCATAAGCGCGGGGAAAGGCTTCGCTGAAACATCCATCATCAGAAGTTGCTCGATCGTCACGCCGCCGCCGGAATATCTCCATTTCGAGCCGGGCACAAAGTCCACGCGAATTTCCGGCGTATTCGCAACCGGTTTCTCGCCGTTCAGAATCTGCACGATTGTCGGGACCTTTTCGTCCACGTCGTAACCGGGAAATCCGTGCACGGTCAGCCCTGCCGTATGGCTCGCCAAGCGCCGCAGAGTGACTTTTTGCTCTTTCGTAAATTCGTTCTCCGGCACCTTCCAAGTCTTCAACTTCACATTCACGTCTTCGTCGAGCGAAAGTTTTCCCGCCTGCACCAGTGCCAGCATTCCCGTCGCCGCCACCGGCTTACTGATCGACCCCGCTTGAAACAACGTCTTCGTCGTAACCGCCGCTTTTCCGCCGAGCTCAGTCGTGCCGTATGCCTTTGTCCACACGATTTTGTAACCATCGATCACTGCAACGGTAAGGCCAGGGGCGTTGTAGAGTTTCATTAACTCAGCTAGGCTCAACTTTGCTGGCTCCTGCCCTTGGCCCAATTCCACGGGCTCAATCCCGTTTTCAACCCGTTCCTGCCTCGACTTTACGTCCTCGCTCGGCCTTGGCTTCGCTTCCTGTGCCCAGCTCGCGCTCGGCATTCCGAACGCCACCAAAGCCAGCACAAATCGCGTCGACGTTATCGCCAGCATTCTCGTTACGGCCTTCATTTGGCCCTCCAGAGTTCGGACTTCGCCTTCACCCACACCAACTCACTTGTAAAGACGTGACCCACTTCGGTTTGTTCCATCTCTCGGTCAAGAAACGTCTTACGACTATGAGACGAGCACTACCGCGAATCCGTCATACCCCTTGCTTCCCACCGTTTGAACCGCTGTCGCACTCACCCGCTTTTCCGCCGCGACCATTTCATTGAGCCGCCTCACTCCTTGAATGCTCGCGTCCTTGCTTGCCGCGTCAATCACGCCGCCGTCGCGCACGACATTGTCCGCGATAATCACTGCCCCCTCCCGCGCCAGCTTCAACGACCACTCAAAATAAGCCGGATACCCATCCTTGTTCGCATCCAGAAAAATCAGGTCAAACGGCCCCGCGCCTTCCTTTACCAACTCCGGCATCGTCTTGGTCGCATCGCCCACGCGCACGTCCACAACCTCGCCGAGCCCCGCCCGGGCAATATTCTTTCTCGCCACCTCCGCATGTTTCTGTTCATATTCCAGTGTGATCAGCCTCCCGCCTTCGCTCAAGCCCCGCGCCAGCCAAATCGTGCTATATCCCGCCAGCGTCCCAACCTCCAAAATCTTCCGCGCCCCAATCATCTGTGCCATCAGCATCAAAAGCTTTCCCTCATTGGGCGAAACCGCAATTGGCGGCAGCCCAGCCTTCTCCCCCTCTTTCGCCGCCGCCTTCAGCGCTTCGTCCTCCTGGATGACTGGCGCAAAATATTGTTCCACTTTCGTCCAAAGTTCCTGACTCATCGTTCTCCCTTTCTGATTCTTCCCCTACCAAGCTGCGCTACCAAATGTTAACTTTTGTACTACGTTCATCGCCCTTACTTTCTTGCGGTTCTACTCGTACTTCCCCGCTAGTACCGACGCGCTATTCTGGCATGCCAGTTCCTCCCCCACTCTTACACCTACCCAAGCCCTCTTTCTCGCAAGCAAGGGAAACGGAAAAACATGGTCGCTGAACCCGGCGAACGTAACCTTCTTGTCGACAAAACCCCAAAGCGGCTCCGCACCTTGGCCGTTCTGGTCGAACCGTTCCAGAGCCGGGCGCGAACCGCAGCAGCGCGCCTCTCGCTGCGCGGTAAGTTCCTCTTTTCATTGGTTTTAGTCATCCTCGCGATGACCTTCTGCACCCTCCTCGCCGTCCGCCAGCTGATTGAGGTCCGCGCTGAACGCCAGCTTAGCCAGGACGCCCAGAACGCCCTTCTCACCTTCCAGGTAATGGCCCGCCAGCAGCACATGGCGCTCAGCAGAAAGGCCGAACTCCTCGCCACCCTTGCCTTTCTACGCGATGGCGACAACACTGCCATCCGCGACGCCAGCCAGGATCCCTGGCAATCCGAGGACTGCGACCTGTTCGCCCTCACCGACGGCAACGGCAAAATCACCGCCTTGCAGACCCGCGGAGAAGTCACTTCCTCCGCTGCCCACGAAGCGATCGGAAACCTGCTTCGCGCCTCGAACGCCACTCCAGCCGGCGACACCGGAAAACCCGCCCTCGACTGGTGGGTCAACGGCGACGAGCTCTATCAAATTGTCGTCACTCCCTTCGATCTCGATCGCCGCGCCGGCCGCTTGTCCTCGCGTCAGGCGATTGTAGGTCACAAACTGGACTCCGTCCGGGTCAGGGAGTTCGCGCGAATCCTAGAAGCCGATTTCATCTTCCGTGAAGGCGACCGCGTCCTCGCCAGCTCCCTTTCGCCGTTAGAAGAGGAGCGATTCTCCGCTTTTAGCCCCGCCGAGACCGAAGCCTCCGAGCTCATCTTGCACAACCGGCGCTACTTCGTCACCTCCCTTAAGCTCTCTCTCCACTCACCTGACGGTCTAAATTTACTGGTGCTCAAGTCAGACGACGCAGCCCTTGCTTCGATTGGCCGCCTGAATCTCTTGCTGGTCGCCCTCGGCGTTGCCGCCGTCCTCGTCGGTGGCCTGCTCGTTTATTTCATTTCCAGCACCTTCACGAAACCCCTCGGCACGCTGGTTGAAGGCGTTCGCGCCCTCGAGCAGGGCGACTACTCGTATCCCCTGGCCGCCGCGGGCGGCGACGAATTGGGCACGGTGACGCGCGCCTTCGACAGTATGCGCGGCACGCTTCAACGCAATGAAGCTCAACGCAAACAGCTCGAAGACGACCTCCGCCAATCGCAAAAAATGGACGCACTCGGCCGCCTTGCCGGCGGCGTTGCCCACGACTTCAACAATCTCCTCACCGTCATCAAAGGCAACACCGACCTTGCACTCGACCAGATCAAGCCGAGCGAACCTGCCCGCACCAATTGCGAGCAGATAAGCAAAGTCGCCGACCGCGCCGCTTCCCTCACGCGTCAATTGCTCGCTTTCAGCCGCCGCCAGTTGCTTCAGCCGCGCGTTCTCGATCTCAACGACCTTGTCATGGAATCCAGCCGTCTTCTTAAGCGGCTCCTGCGCGAGGACATCGAATTCAACGTCACCTTTGGCGAATCCCTCGGTCGCGTCCTCGCCGACCCGGGCCAGATCGAACAAGTCCTCCTCAACCTCACCGTCAACGCCGCTGACGCCATGCCCGTTGGTGGCACGCTCCTCATCGAGACGCACAATGTCATCGTGGATGATCGCTACGCCGCCACGCGTCTGCCCGTGAAGCCAGGCCGCTATGTCATGTTCGCTGTGACCGACAGTGGCTCTGGCATGACCCCGGAAATCAAAGCTCGCATCTTCGAGCCGTTCTTCACTACCAAGGAACCGGGCAAAGGTACCGGCCTCGGCCTCGCCACTGTCTACGGCATCGTCAACCAAAGCTCAGGGTACATTCACGTCGACTCTTCGCCCGGCACCGGTACCCGCTTTGAAATCTACCTTCCCCAGACCGACCAGCAGTTGCCTTCCACCATCGCGTCGGCTTCAATTACGACGCAGCGCCGTCGCGGCGAAACCGTTCTTATCGCGGAAGACGAAGATGCCGTCCGCGCTCTTGCTTGCGAATTCCTGCAATCGGCCGGCTATCAAGTCCTCACCGCCGCCGACGGCGTCGAAGCCCTCGAAATTGCCGAGCGACTCAACGGCGCCATTCAAATTCTCGTCACTGACGTCGTCATGCCCCGCATGCGCGGTCCCGAACTCGCCCGTCAAATTCAGCAAAGACTCCCGCACGTCAAAGTCGTCTTCATCTCCGGCTACACCGAAGAAATCCACGGCACTACTAACGGCGCCGGCGAAAACTCTTTCCTGCAAAAGCCTTTCTCCCGCGCCCAACTGCTGCAAAAACTAGCCGACGCCCTCCATTCCCAAAAACCGCCCGAGCCGCAACGCTCCAGAAAATTCGTCTCGGTCAACTAGCTTTCCGCCATCACGACCTGTCGGCGGGCGACGCCTGAGTCCGCTACAACCCGCTCCTCTCTTCCGGCCGCGATCGGCGTCGCGCTTCTTGCCCTGCTCCCGCCAAAGCCAACGCTCGACCAATCTTCCATCGCTGCTAGCTAGGTTTCCGTTAGGTTTTGTTCCGCTTTGCTCAATCCGAATCATCGCCACAATCGAGACGCAAAGCTATTGAGCGCAAAGTGCCAACCAGACGACAGGCGCGGAACTTCTTATTTCGTTCTCTTGCACGGAAACGCTTGCGCCAGAGCCAAAGACGCTACAAGCCGCGTTGCGCGGTGCGCCTTATCGGGGTTGCCGCTGATATACTTCCCTATTACGCCGATGAGCTGGACACCCGTCGCGTTCCGCGGAATACACACCATTCGGTCCGCCCGCGGCACTCCCAGCAACTCGTCATGTATAGTAAACCCGTCCGCAAATCCCTCAACCCATCCTTGGCACGTTGCGTTGCTCCGTATGCGTTGCGCTTCGTTGCCCGCTCCTCCTGCCGCAGCCGAACAAACTCTCATGAACTCCGTGCCGGATTTACCAATGTCGGCTTCCCAAGCCGCCTCGCTCTGACTCGCGGTCGCGGAAGAAAAACTTAGCCACACCACAAGCAATCCCGACAATACCAACAGACGCATTACGCCCTCCAATCACCAACGCGATTCTACGCCGCCGCCCCTTCCTCGTCTCTCCGTTCTGTTGGGCGCGATTCGTCCACCTTTCTCTCTCCCCCCTGAAATTCTCCCTCTACCTTCGCCGTATCTTCCAATAGATCTCTCACCACCACCGCCACAAAGGAATCACCATGACTGCCGCCACCAACCCGGGCCGATTCGCAGGTTTGCTCTACGTACTCACCTCCATCGCCGGCTTCTTCGCCATGGGCTACGTTCCTGGCAAAATCATCGTCCATGCAAATGCCGCAGCCACTGCCAGCAACATCGCCGCCCACGAAACACTCTTTCGTCTCGGCATCGCGGCGCAACTCATCGGCATGGCCGGTTTCATCTTCGTGGCCGCGGCTCTTTACGACTTGCTCAAAGGTATCAACCGTCGTCACGCCTCGCTCATGGCGACCCTCATCGTGGCCTCCGTCCCGATCGTGTTCGTAAATGAACTGAACTCCCTTGCCGCTCTTGTCCTCGTCCGCGGAGCCGATTTCCTCTCCCTCGTCGAAAGGCCTCAGCGCGAAGCTCTAGCCATGTTCTTCCTCAATTTGCATCATCAGGGCTTGGTCGTTGCCGAACTCTTCTGGGGTCTCTGGCTTTTTCCGCTCTCCAGGCTTGTCTATAGGTCGCGGTTCCTTCCGCGCTTTCTCGGCGTCTGGCTCGCCCTCGCAGGAGTTGCCTGGGTCATCCTCAGTCTTACCGCCGTACTCCTGCCGCAATACGAAAACAGAGTCTATTCCTACTCGCAGTTCCCCTTTTTCGGCGAAATTGCCTTCATGCTCTGGCTCCTCATCAAAGGCGCCAGGCCGCCGGCACTTGACGCTACACCGTCACCAGCCGTCTAGGAGCGGTGGCCACTTGTTTCTGCGCCCCAATTCCCCCAAACTTTTCCTTCACTCTGCAAAACGGCTCGTAGAGCAACAGGTGCGCATTTGGCCGAATCGGCGCAGCAACCGAACGCAAACGGTTCCGCGGACACGGAACCCTCAACCACCCGCACGCGCTGGCTTAATCGGTCCGCGTTCGTAATCGCCGTTTTGCAAAGCGCCTGTACCGCCGTTATGGTCATAAGCGGCGTTCGCGTCGCCATCGGCCTCACTGCGCTCGCCGCCGCCGCGGGTCTGCACACCCCTGCGCATGGATTCCACGCGGACATCATCCGTGTTCCTATGATGGCCATCGCCTTAATCGGTTCTGTTTTGAATCTTTACGTGATTTGGAAAGTCCGCCACTTGCGCAATCGCCAATCCGGGCAGTGGCGTCAGAAACCACTCAGCGCAAAAAAGAGACGCTCGGAGCGCTTCCAGATCGTCCTATCGCTCGTAACCCTCGTTCTGCTCGCCGCCGAATGGATCACTCACCCTCTGGTCCATCGCGTTCCACTTTTCCAATAGAAGCGCGCTAGGTTTCGTCCGGCTTTCGTTCCTGCTTCATCTCTTCTTCCAGCCGCCGGTGCAATTTCTCGCTGAATCCCACCGGCACTTCAAACGTTCTCTTGTCCGCCGTCAAAATCAAAATGTTTCGCGTCGAATCCAGAATCGCCGAACAGATCTCGCAATGTTCCAGGTGCCGTTCAATATCTTCGCGGACGGCAGGCTCAACGGAATCGTCAATGTAATCCGAAATGTAGCCCCACACGTGTTTGCAATCCAGCTTCATCGCGCCCTCCTAAACCAGATTCTTTGCACAGGAGGTGTTGCCTTTAAGAATGGTACAAGCTTCTTCTGTAGCATGATTCTCGCACGCCGCAACTGTGTCTTCACGAGCCCCGGTGCCATGTTCAGAGCTTCCGCCGTCTCTTGTATGCTCATCCCTTGCAGGTCTCGCAGTGAAAACACTCGCCGGTAATGGTCTGGCAGCTCCGTCACTGCCTTTTGCAAGGCTTCTCGCAATTCTTTTCGCTCCAGCGCCTCCAGCGGAATTTCTCGCCAATCCGTCAGGAAAGCCGGCGTGTAGTCTCCTTCGCTTTCCTCTCTAGTTTCTTCGATCGATTCCAGCACGGCCCTCTTGTCGCGCCGCAATTTCTGCCGCGCTTCGTTCATGGCAATCGTTACCAGCCACGTGCTGAACTTCGCTTCCTTCCGAAACGACGCCAAATGCCGGTACGCGTTGATGATCGCCACTTGCGCTGCGTCTTCCGCTTCCGTCTCATTCTTCAGCACGGAAAAAACCGTCAAATAAACCATTCGCTCATACGGCCGGATGAGCTCGTGAAACAGCTCTTTTTCCCCAGCCAGAATTCGCGCGATTATTTCCGCTTCGCTCTGTTTCCCTGTCGTCATCGCAAACAATGGGTGCGGCCTAGTTTCCGCGCACCCGAATTTCCCCAAACTTGGTTCCACGAGCTTAGAACTTTTCCAGCTGCGACGTCGCGAAAATCACATGGAACCGCTCGCAATAAATCGCCACCGTCTGATACTTGTTCAAGTCGGTCGCCGCAGGCAAATCGTAATTCTGGTCTCCCTGATTGCCCTTCAACGACCCCAGTTCCACCTTATCCAGTTCCCCAGTGACCGCAACTAGAGCCAACTCTTTTTCATTCGCCTTCAGAAGAACCACGTGTACATCCGGCCCATTCGAAGTCGCAAAGTCAGACAGCCGCAAGTAGTTTTTCCCGTCCGGCGATTGGTAAATCGTCGCTCTCCCGCTCGTCGGATGTGCCTTCCCTTCCAACACGCCCGTATAAACCGGCTGTGCTTCTCCACTAGCCACAAAAGGAGCCGCCTCACTCACCTTTTTGTTGATGAATAGCTTCTCCGGCCGGAATTCCCACCACGCCACCACCAGCGCGGGAATCGCAATCAAAGCCAAAATCCATCTGTTTCCGCTGATCCAACTGCGTTGATTTGTATTCATTGTCGTATCTCGGCATTGGGCTGCCCGCCCGTTATCAGGGCAGCCCACTGCCCGCTCTCTTTTAGAATTTAGCCAGCGCAGCGGCGCCAAAGACCGCATTGAACCGCTCGCAATAGATGGAAACTGTTTGGAATTTCCCTAAATCAATGTTTTCTGGCAATTCGTAGTTCTGGTCGCCTTCGTTTCCCTTCAACTTTCCCAGTTCGATCCGTTCGACGTTGCCGCTGAGAGAGTTCGCGTCATCCTTTACGTCGCGCGCCGCCACCAGGATTACGTGCACGTCCGGCCCGTTCGAAGTCTTGAAATGAGTCAGCCGTAGGATTCTCTTGCCGCCCGCCCCTTGATAAACCGTCGCGCGCCCGCTCGTGCTGTGTACCTTGCCGTGAAATGTCCCCGTAAACAGCGCTTTCCTATTCTTGTCCGGCTCCGTGTCACCGCGCTTCATCGTGTCGTGTTTCATGCTGTCCTGCATCGCGTCGTCTTTCTTCATCGAATCGCTTTGCATGTTGTCCTGCGCAATCGCGACCGAAGGCACCGCGCCTAGAACCGCCAATCCCGCCACCGTCAAAACTGTCTTCCATCCTCGAACCATGAATCGTCTCCTCTTTCAAATAGTTACTGTGCCGCAAGGCACCTTTGTTCCCCCTGTTGGAGTCCAACCCTCAAAAAAAGAAACACCAATCTTCCCGGATTGTTGGGTGAGCTCGAATCTGCCGGACGCTTGACAGGCGACCACAAACAACGGCCGTCACCGCCGTTCTGCTTGGCTTTACGGAAAGCTTCTGTTGGGCCGGAGTCAGCTTCAATTGTTACTCGCCGACGGCAAATTCGCTTGGCCCCGGTTTGGATGGATTTTTGAAGAAATTGGGTCGTCGCCAACCTTGTACCCAATGACTTGCCAACGTCATGACTCTACTATTTGGTCTTCAGTTTCGCGGACTTAAATCCCTTGCATTTGCAACCGGGGAAGTTGCAGTTCTGCGCGAGCTTCGTGTTCTCGTACATCGGACCATACATCCTTACGTGAATACTCTTGGCATGACCGCAGGTACATCGCTGGATTCTTGTGTTGTGCATCGGTGGTTCGCCTCGCCCACACCTGGATCGCAACAGCCTCTGAGTCCGCCTATGCCCCGTCAATTCGCTCACGGCTTGTATCACAACCATTCGGTCACTTCAAACGGTTTGACGCAGGGTTGCCGCCCCCGCGCCGAATGTACTCGCGAGTGTATATAAAACTTTTGCAGTCTTTAAAGTGCTACTTGCGGTCTTTAGGTTCCGGGTTGGACTCGCGCCAAGCAAACGTTATTTCCAACTCATAATCCAGAATCCCACGGCCGTGCTGAGAAACCATGCCACCAACGTCAACTTGAAAGACTTCGAGAAGGCTCTCAAGTTGTCCATCTTTACTTTGGCAATCAGCGCCAGTTCAAAAATCTGATCCGTCACGTTGCGTAAAATCTGCTCCGGCTCGGCGCGTGCCACCGCTTCAAAATATTTGTCGTTCGTTTCAAACCGCGTCACGTGCCCAAAATAAAGCAGGTCGGCTCCAGGTTTCGGCTCATGGTGGTGCCTCGCAATCCGCGGCGTCATCACGTGCGAAATCAAATACATCGACCATACGAACCCGACCACCGAGAGCACATACGTCGCCGCATAAAGCCCGCTGGCAAACGCGCCCGTACCGTCCCATCGCAATTTCGGCAGCACTTCGCGCCCGAGCGGAATCGTGCTCGCTCCAAAAAACAACAAAAAGGTTACAAGGTATCCGGCTTTCAAATCCGCCGCGCGGATAATCGCCTGCTGGTCTTCAAAATTCTTCCAAGCAAAATGCAGTCGCTCTTCGGTGGCGTCTGCCAATCTTCAACCCCCCGCCGCCTTCTTTGCCGCGGCGCTGTCGAAGCTCTCGCCGTAAATCGCCGGAACTTTCCCGCCCATCGCGCGCAAGTATGCCGACAATTGCCCGCGATGATGAATCGAGTGATGCAGCGCAAACTGCAGGTACATTACCGCCGGCATCTGCATCATTCCGCGAAAGTCCACAACCTTCGTCAATTCGTCCGGTGTCAGCTTGCCGAGTTTCGCCAGCGTATCCGCCGTGCTCTGCTCGTACCACGCGGCGATCTCCGACGGTGTCTTGGCGCTCTCAGGCAGTGGCGACGGCCCGCTCGGATTGAATTCGCCGTGAATCGGAATGCTTAGTAGCCGGCATTCCGCCGCCGCAATGTGCCGCATCAGTTCCAGCGCGCTCTTCGAACACTCGTCCGGCTTGTAATCGGTTCTATCGGCCGGAACCGCGGCGATCACATTCTTCGTCGCCACGCTCTCGCGCTTCACTGCATCCATGCATATCCGGTTCACGAAAATTGCTTGTTCTGCCGTAATCCCCGCCATGATTTTCTTCCTCCGATTTTCTTATCAGCAACGCCGGAATTATACTCCCGCGCCGCTTAAACCGTTCGAAACAAAAAGTGCCACAACACGTCCACGGCTCCGTGCACGATCGCCGACGCAAAAATGGAATTCGTCCTCCGCCAAGTCCATCCATAGAAAAATCCCGCAATGGATGCCAGCAGCACGTACCGCCAATTCGGAAATCCGCCGTTCGTGATGTGAGAAAATCCAAACAGCACCGAAGCAAACACCCAACCCGCCAGATCACTGTTCATCGCTCGCGAAAGGCAGTTCTGCAGCAGCCCGCGAAACAGAAATTCTTCCGGCCACGCCGTAAAAAACAAAATTCCCAAGGCCAGCGCCGGCTCCGTCTTCCAGTGCGCCCACTGCACGTCAAACGCAATAAATCTCAGCTTCACTCCGAGCGGTATCGCGACGCACGCAAACGCCAGCAAACTCGCCAAAATCGAAAACGCCCAATCGCTGCCCCAGCCAAACGTATACCCCGAGCCTTTCACTCGCCGCAGCAGCAAAAACCCTGCGATCGCCAAATTCACCGCGAGCAGCACCGTCAAGATGTACGACAGTCTTCCACCCGGGTACGGCCAGATCGTCCGCGACGGCCCAAACTTCACCGCCAACCAAACTCCGGCGACCACCAATAAATCCTGCCAGGCCCCGGCGGCTGCCCCTCCGGCACTTGCCAGCAACGCCAGCGGCACAAACAAGAACGCCGCCACTTCTCCCAATCTCAAAAACGAAAGTGTTCCCGTCCCCGTCGCATACAACACGTAGACCAGTAGCAGCGCCACGCTGTACAACCAACCCGCTCCCGGCCCAGCCGCGGCAACTTGTTCCAGCACGCCCCGCGCCGCAAACAGCAGCATCCCCGCAAATAAAATCCCAAACGCTGCAAACGACGCCAAAAACGCTCGCTCACCGTATGAGTACCCATACCCCGATACCGTGGCGAACAAAATGATCCCAACGCACAACACGCCCCAAACACCCAGCATGGGCTTCGGTCCGATTTGGCGCGTCGCAGGCAAGCGAATATTGTACAGTAACGTTCCACAATCACTTTTTCGCGATGAAACGCCTCGTCTACACCCCCTGGATGCGTCGGCCGCTTGGCGGCTCAAGAAAACGTAGGTCGCGCTGTCGTCGAAGTCCCGTCTGTTGCGAACCTTCCTCGTCATGAAGCGTTTGGCTTACATCGACTGGATGCGCGGCCTCGCCTGCATCCTCATGTTCCAAACACATTGCTACGATTCTTGGCTCAGCCCGGAAGCACGCAAATCTCCTGTCCTTGTCTGGTCGCATCTCCTCGGCACCTTTCCCGCTCCGCTTTTTATCTTTCTAGCCGGAGTTTCTTTTGCGCTGGTCACTGAACGCCTCCGCGAAAAAGGACTCGATCGCGCCGCCATCGCCAAACCAACCATCCTTCGCGGCGCGGAAGTACTCGGCCTTGGCTTTCTGTTCCGCATTCAGGAATTTGCCCTTGGCTTTGGCCGCGCGCCTTGGACCGATCTGTTCCGCGTCGATGTCCTCAACATCCTCGGCCTTTCTATGATTCTGATGGGTGTCCTCTGCTACTTCACCGGCGGCGCTTCGCTCGGCATGGCTCGCACCCGCTCGATACTCGCCGCCGTCGGCGCTGCAACCATCATTGCCATGCTTGCGCCGCCGCTTTGGACCACGCTGCGCCCGAAATTTCTTCCCTGGCCCATCGAGTCCTACGTCAATGGCGTTCACATATTCAACGCCCCCCAACCCTGGCTCTTTCCGCTTTTTCCCTGGGCCGCTTTCGCCTTCGCGGGATTGGCTGTCGGCTTTTTTCTGCAAACCGAATTCGCCAAGCGCAGCGAATCGCTCACCTTTGCCCTACTCGGTATCTTCGGCATCGCCGCCAGCGCGCTTTCCGAGCTCTCCGACAAATCCCCGGTCCATCTCTACGCCGTCTACGATTACTGGCACTCCAATCCCGATTTTCTGCTCATGCGTTCTGGTCTCCTTCTCATCATTCTTTTCGCCTCGTATGCTTGGTGCCGCTGGGGCTTCGCACAAGCCGGTTTCAGCCCGCTCATTCAGCTCGGCAAAACCTCTTTGCTCGTCTATTGGGTTCACATCCAGTTCGTCTACGGTGGGCTTTCCATTTTGCCCAAGCGCCAATCGAGCGTAGCCAAAGCCACGCTCGGCCTCGTCATTATTTTTCTTTCAATGCTCGCCTTATCGCTGACTCGGACCAACTGGAAGAAATGGCGCCCGGCCCGTTCCTCAGCGCCGGCCGCGGCTTAGGCCTTTACGGTTTTCCTGAAGAATTTCTCTCGCTCTGCTGCGATTGCGGAATCTTGATAATCACTTCCCCCGGCTTTGCCAATCCCAATCCATCCCGCGCAATCGCTTCAATCTTGTTCGGATCGGTTCGTAACTCCTGCACTTCTTCCGCGAGTTCGGCGTTTTCCTTATTCAATCGCACAATATCTTTCTGCACTTTCGCAATTTCCTGCTTGGTCCGCTGCATCGCCAAATATCCGTGCGTGCCAAACACGTCGTGCACCACCAGCGCTGCAATGCAAAGGGCCAGCACAATCCGCCCATAGCTATGCCAAAGCGCCTGCAGATCCAGTGGCTCGCTCTTGGTGGCTTTCATCTCAGCCTTTCAAAATCCATTCCGTCGCATCCTTCACCAATTTAGCCGAGGCCGCCGCGCTCTCGGCTTCCACATATAAACGCAATAGCGGTTCCGTCCCGCTGAGGCGCAGCAGCATCCACGTGCCATCCTCAAACGCAAATTTCGCTCCGTCCGTCCGGTCCACCGACACCACTTTTCTTCCCATCAGCGTTGACGCGTCGGTCTTCGACTTGTCAATCGCGCTCGTTTTCTGCTCGTCCGTCAGATGCAAATTCTCGCGCACGGGCCAATATTCGCGCCCCAATTTCTTGAACAGCGCCATCACCTGCTCGCGAATCGACGCTCCCCGTGCCGCCATCATTTCCGCCACCAGCAAACACGCCACGATCCCGTCTTTTTCCGGCACGTGCCCGCGCATCGTCAATCCAGCGCTCTCTTCGCCGCCCATCGCAATCTTATCTTCCCGTATCAATTGTCCAATGTATTTAAATCCCACCGGTGTCTGATACGTCTTCTGCCCCCTAGCCTTCGCCGCCGCATCCAAAAGCTCCGAAGTCGCGACACTTCGAGCCGCCGGCAAATTCCATCCGCGTGATTCGACAAGGTAGTCGTACACCAGCGCCAACACATGGTTCGGCGCCACCCAAGTCCCGTCGCGGTCCACAATCCCAAACCGGTCGGCATCTCCATCCGTCGCCAGCCCCGCCGCCGCTTTCCGGTCCACCACCGCCTTTTGCAACGGCGCCAGATTCTCCTCGCTGACGTCCGGCCCAGTGCCGTCAAACAAAACGTCTCGATTCGTCCGCAGTGCTTCGACGACGACGCCGTGGTCCGTCAACACTTTGTTCAGATACCCCGCGCCGCACCCATGCAGCGCATCCACTACAAATTTCGATTTCGCCTTGGCTAGCACATCGAACCGCACCAGCTCTTCCACCCGCTTCAGATACGCTGCGCGAAGATTCACCATCTCCGCTTTCTTGTTCTCGTGATGCCCTAGCGCCGCTACTCCTCCCGCGGCAAACAGTCGGGCCGACCGCGCCTCAATATCCTTCGTCACCTCCGGCACGGCAGGCCCCGCATCCGCCGACGAAAACTTCAAGCCGTGATACTGCGCCGGATTGTGGCTCGCCGTGAAATTCACCGCACCATCCAGCTTGCTCCGTTGTATCTCGTAAGCAATGGCCGGGGTCGGCGTGAACGTCTCGCACAACAACGCCCGTATTCCGTGATGCTGCAGAATCTCCACCGCCAGTTGTGAAAATTCCTCTGAATAAAATCTCGTATCGTATCCGACTAGAATTGTTGGATGATTTGTCTTAGATTTGGCATGTTCGGCAATCGCCGTCACCGCCAGCCGGACATTGGCAAACGTAAATTCATCGGCGATCAGGCCGCGCCACCCGGATGTCCCGAATTTTATGGGTGACCGCCCGTCGGCGGCCGCTTTCGTTGGAGTAGCCATGACGCGGTATTCTAGCCCTACGCCACCCTCTGCGAAAGGTTTTTGCGGTGTCTTAAGCGGGTTTTTACCGGCTCCCCAGCTCGTGAGGAGACAAGAAAATGCCCCCGTCTAAAACAGCTCGCCTTGTGCTCGTCACCTGCGGGAATCTCATCGAAGCTCGCCGCATCGCCGCGCAGCTCGTCCGCAAGCGCCTCGCCGCCTGCGCCACGATCATTTTGGGGCCGGTACAGTCCGTTTACCGTTGGAAGGGAAAAGTCGAGAACGCGCGCGAACAATTGCTGCTCATCAAGACCGTCGAAAAACAACTCCCTCGACTGGAAGCCGAAATCAGACGTCTCCACAGCTACGACGTCCCGGAAATCCTCGCCCTGCCCGCCCTCTGGGGCTCGGCCGACTATCTCAAATGGCTCACTGAAAATTCCATTTGACTAAATCTGGTTGTTGTAGCGGCCGCCTTCTAAAGGAGGGCGTTTTTTGGACTGCGGCGGCCGGACGCCGCCCTTACAGTGCAAACGACGCCACTAATATTCCCGCTTCATCCCGTAAACGCCCAACCCTCACACGTACAACAGCGCCTGATCGAGGTCCGCCACAATGTCTTCCACGTCCTCAATCCCCACCGACAGCCTCACCAGCCCTTCGCTAATCCCGATCCGCTCCTGCACTTCCTTCGGCATCGACGCATGGGTCATCACCGCCGGCAACGAAATCAACGTCTCCACTCCGCCCAAACTCTCCGCGAGCGAACAAATCTTCACCTGATTCAGAAATCTCTTCGCCGCCTCACCCGATCCCACGTCGAACGACAACATCGCTCCCGGCCCGCGCTGCTGCTTCCGCGCAATTTCATGCTGCGGATGCGTCGGCAATCCCGGAAAATAAACTTTTCGCACCTTCGGGTGCGCATCGAGGTGCCGCGCCACCGCGATCCCGTTGGCATTGTGTTGCAGCATTCTAATCGCCAGCGTCTTGATTCCACGCGAAATCAAGAAACAATCCATTGGCGCCAGCCCCGCGCCCGCCGACCGTTGAATAAAATAAATCTTCTCCGCATCGTCCGGCCGCGTCAGCACCACCGCCCCGCCTGTCGCATCGCTATGCCCATTCAGATATTTCGTCATCGAATGAACGACGATGTGCGCACCGAGCTCAATCGGCCGCTGCAAATACGGGCTCAAGAAGGTGTTGTCCACCACCAGCGTCAAATTCCGGTCAGTCGCCACTTTTGCGACCGCCGCAATGTCCGTCACGCGCATCGTCGGATTCGTCGGCGTCTCCACGTAAAGCATTTTCGTATTGGGCCGCATCGCCGCGCGCACGAGGTCCGGAGCCGACGTATCCACAAAGCTGAACTCAATCCCGAAATGCACCAGCAATTGCGTCGAAAGCCGGTACACGCCGCCATACACCGCCTCGGACAAGATCACGTGATCGCCGGGCCGCAGCAGTCGGAACACTGAATCAATCGCCGCCATCCCGGAGGTAAACACATACGCGCTGTGTCCGCCTTCGAGCTTCGCCAGCGTCTTCTCCAGCGCCTTCCGGTTCGGATGATTCGTCCGCGCGTAGTCGTATCCCTGCCTGTATTTCCCGAACTCTTCCTGCACGTACGTCGACGTCTGGTAAATCGGCGCAACAATCGCGCCCGTCGCGGGGTCAGGCTCCTGCCCAACGTGTATCGCATTCGTCGCAAATCCCATGGTCTTTCCCCTCAGCGGCTCGGCGCACACTCGGAACCTGCACCAAGCCTTCTTCTGTCCGTTGTCGTTGGAGCAACTTCAGATCGCGCTCTGCAGCGTAGCCGCTCTTGTTTACCCTCTAAGGGACTGCGCCCTTACCGCACGTGCGCGCGCCCCTGCGGAGCAAAGTCCCTACAACTTACAAGACCCCGCCACACCCGTCAATCAAGTGTAACGTCGCCTTTCCAAAGCCGGCCGCTTCGAGCCGATAAGGGTCTCTAGCAAGCGCAGTCACTCCGGTTTACCCTGAGCCGCGGAGGGGCTGCGCTCTGCCGATCTCACCAAAACGTTGAACTGAATTAGACATCGGCTCGCCCGTCTCAAAAGAACTCCTTATTGTGTCAATTGCTCTGCTCGTCGATCTCTTGCCAGGTTGCCCGGCTTGTCCGGGGGTCGCAGTACAGCCTTGCGCGCCTCGACCGCATCCAAATCTGCATCACGGAGGCTTGACCCGCACCGGCTCTTGCATGGACTATATTTCCTACAAGCTCATGAAATCAAAACGCCTTGCCCTTATCGCAGTTGGTCTCATCCTTCCTGGATGGAGCCTAACGCCCGCTTGTGCGCAAACTAGTCCTTCGCCCGATGCCACTGCCGCTTCCAAGCCGGCACAATCGAATCGCGTTCGCATTGAAGTCGTCGGTGGCGATGCCGACACGCCCGTGGAAAACGCCAGCGTCTATCTCAAGTACGTCGAAGAGCGAAAACTCCGTAAAGACAAGAAAATCGAACTCAACGTCAAGACCAACCGCGAAGGTGTGGCCCACGTCCCGGACGCGCCGCTCGGAAAAGTCTTGATTCAAGTCATCGCCGAAGGATGGAAAACCTACGGCAAGTGGATTGAAATCACCGATGCTCGCCAAACTGTCAAAGTAAAGCTCGAAAAACCGCCTCGCTGGTACTGACCGTAGCCGCCGTACTTTTTTCTTTTTTGTTTTACCCGGAAAAATTTACTTGAAGACGAATATATGCGGCAGAATATTTTCGTCTTCGCTTGCTGCGCGCCAAACAAAGCACTCCGCCGCTTGCCGGTGTTCATCCGTCACAAAAATTTCTCGCGCCGCCGCCTTGTTGCACAAATATTGTGCAAACCGCATTAGGCCGTTGAAGAATGGCGGGTTAACTCCGCCGCGAGACCTCTTTTGCACAAAGTTTTCAACACCTGTGTTGAAAACTTCACGCGGCTGAAATATTTTTTCTGGACTTCGGCAGACTTCTTGCTCCATATTGCACTGCAAATTTTCCTACGCTTTGTCCCTGCGCTCTGTGCCTCTTCTCTCTGCGGACTCTGCGTTAAAGATTTTCTCCATTCCGTTCTTTGACCCGCACAAAATACAGGTGGTACAGTCTTTCTCAGTTCAAATTTTTATGACTGACACACACGACGCACAGTTCTCTCCCATTCGCATGATCGCTGGAAATCTCACGGCGCGTCCGCTTCGCGCCGTGCTCAGCATTCTCGCCATCTCCATTCAGGTCATTCTTGTCCTTATGATTGTTGGACTTACGAATGGCGTCGTGAACGAATGGAGCAAACGAGTGGAAGGGGTTGGCGCAGACATCCTCGTGCAATCCCCCAACGCCTCGATTTTCTTCGCCTTCTCGAGCGCCGTCATGCAGGAATCGTTTGGTCAGCAAATTGCCTCTCTTCCCGGCGTTGACGAAGTCGCTCCCACGCTGAGCCTGATGGACCAAAAAAACTTTGTCGTCATCTACGGCATTGACTACAAGCGGTTTAACGCCCTCAGTAAAGGCTTTTTGTTCGGCTCCGGCCGCCCGTTCGAATCTTCCGACGAAGCCCTGGCCGACGACATCGTCGCGCAATCCCGCCATATCAAAGTTGGTGACCAGATCACACTCATGAATCACGCCTTCACGATCTGCGGCATCGTCGCTCACGGCAAAGGCGCGCGCTTCTTTATTCCGCTGAAGACGGCGCAGGATATCTCGGGCGCGGAAAAGCGTGTCTCCGTCTTTTATGTGCGCAGCAAAGGCGACACCGAAGGCACTCGCGCCCAAATCCTCAAGCTCGAACCCAGCAACCGCGTCCGCTCCATCGCCGAATACATGACGCTGATGAACTCCTCGAACCTCCCCGAACTCAAACCGTTTATCAAGACCATGGTCGGTATCGGCATCGTCATCAGTTTTCTCGTCGTCTTCCTCAACATGCACACCCTCGTCCTTGAACGCACACGCGAAATCGGCATCCTCAAGGCGCTCGGATTTACCCGTGCAGGCATCGCGCAGCTCCTGCTCGGCGAAACGCTGGCTCTCACCATTATCGGTAGTATCGTCGGCATCGCTCTCACGTTTCTGACCAAAGCCGTGCTCACGCAAACCGTTCCGACATTGCAAATCTCCATCACCAATCAATGGATTCTTGGCTCCATCCTTCTCGCCACGATCGGCGCCACGGCCGGCGCCCTCTATCCCACTCTCCGCGCCGCCAGCTACGATCCCGTCGTCGCCCTCGCTTACGAATAACTCATCCCGCGGGAGAATCTTTCTCGGGATGAACAGAAAAAAGGGACCGCGCGAAGATTTTCTGCCCTATGCTTCCGTTCTCGGATTGCTCGGCCGGGCAAAGTGGACGATACTCTTGGCAGAATATTGCGCCTTACATTCTCCCCCGGAAGCGGCGCAGACTTCAGGTCGATTCAAAGGAGCAAGGAATGAAGCGCACTCATCTCACCACACTGCTGGTTTGCGTCGCCGTCTCGTACTCTCCGGCCGTCAATGCGCAAGTCGGCGGAGGCATGAATTTTTTCAAGAAGCCCAACATCGCGGACATTTTTCATCCCGTGGTCGGTTCCGGCGCCGCTTACGAACGCACGGATAAAGACGGGGTCAAGACCGCGATGGAAATGACCATCGTTGGCCGGGACACTTTTGAAGGCAAAGACGCCTACTGGTTCGAGGTCGGCCACAACGACAAGCGCAGCGCCGAAATGTCTTACGCGAAAATGCTCATCACGAAAGACGATTTTCAATTTCACAAGATGATTATCGTTATGCCGGGTTCCACGCAACCCATGGAAATGCCTTTCAATCCCGGTGACAAAACGAAAGAAAAAATCAAAGACGATCTGGAAAAGTGGCACAAGGTTGGCGCGGAGCCCATCACCGTCCCTGCCGGTACTTTTTTGTGCGATCACTGGCAGAAAGACGATGGCAAACAAGACGTGTGGGTCAGCTCAAAAGTCACGCCCATGGGAATGGTGAAAGAGACCGGTGAAGGCTCGACGATGGTGCTCACCAAAGTGATTACGGGCGCGAGCGATCACATCGCGGGAACGCCCCAGAAATTCGATCCGCAGGCGATGCGGCAGATGATGATGCAGCAAATGCAGAAGAAAAAAGACGACCAATAGGCGAGTGACGTTCGTCACCGCTCGAAAACGTAATCGTGGGCGAAACTAGCTTCAGTTTCGCCCGTTTTATTTTTCGTGTACATTCGAGGTTCAACTTTTTCCGCGAAGGGCAGACCATGACCGAGACGCAGCCGAACCCGCCGGGCGACAAACACTACGTTGCAAAAGTTCTGGAGCGGAAAGACTTGAGCGAGGATTTGTGGCTGGTTCGCGTCGACCCGGGCGGGCCATTCAAATTTGTCGCAGGGCAATATGCGACGCTCGGTGTAGACCACAACGGAAAGAGAATTGAACGGGCGTATTCGATTGTTTCTTCACCTTACGAAGAAGGTCTGGAGTTTTTCATCGAACTCGTGCCGCAGGGAGAATTGACTCCCCATCTTTACAAATTGCACCCGGGCGACACGATGCTATGCAGAAAAATTTCCAAAGGACGCTTCACTCTGGATTTGAAAAGCGGAAGAACGAATCATCTTTTGCTCGCCACGGTTACGGGCCTTGCGCCGTTTGTGAGTTATGTCCGTACGCTGTACAAGGACTGGAAAACGGGAAATTCTCCGATGCCGGGGAATCACAAACTTTTTTGCGTTCAAGGCGGCAGCAGAAGCTGGGAATTCGGTTATCGCGAAGAGATGGAAAAATACGCGGCGGAAGTTCCGTGGTTCAAATACGTTTCAACGATCAGCCGTCCGTGGGAAGACGAAAAGTGGAGCGGGCAAACGGGCCGCGTGGACGATTTGGTGCGGGAGTACGCGAGGGAGTGGGGATTGAAGGCGACGGACACGACGGGTTATTTGTGCGGTCATCCGAACATGGTGGAAAATTGCCGCGGAATCTTGCAGCGCGCGGGCTGGCAGAAAGGAAGCATGTTCGAGGAAGTTTACTTCCAGCCACCAAAGGAAGACTGAGGGCAGACAAAAGAAGACTGAGCGATATTTGTCACGGTAAACTAAACTGCTAAAAACTTTTCGGGCGCGCCAAAAACTTTTGGTGCGCCCTTTTTGTTTCGCCGAAATTTATTGCGCGTGGCTGCGATTGCCGATGTTTTCGATTACGTCCTGAATCGTTGCGACGGGAACGGCGACGTGGACATCGTCGCCGTGATCCTGCACGTCGATGTAGATCTTCCCGTTGTGGACGGAGACTTTGACGTGCTGGTCTTCGCCGTCGACCTGGACAAAATCAGCGTTGGGATATTTCTCGAGTTCTTCGGCGACGATTTTAACGAGCGGTAGCGCGTCGTGCGCGCGATCGACTGCTTCCTGGAGCTTGTCGTCGGGAACGAAGTGCAAGGCGGCGGGAACGACCGCGGCAGGCACCCAGAAGTGAACGTGAGAACCGCCGGGGCGGTGTTCGTCCACGTCAATCTTGATGGTGCCTTCACGGAAAGTGTAGACGGTTGCGAATGCGAGAGTTCCGACGGCGCCGAGAGCGAGTTTTGCGAGAATCATTTTTGCTGCTCCTTCGCGAAAATTTTCTGCAAGAAACTGGGGCGGAGCAAAGTCCCGCCCCTACACAACCCTTGGACCAAAACTAATCTGACGAATTCTTGGAATCGAGCCAGACGCGGACGGTGTTGTCCTCGTCCTTGACGGAGACGAGTTCGGTATCGCCGCCGTGGGCGGACAGGGCGCGGAGCGCGGCGAGAACGTCGAGTTCATCTTTGCCGCCGGAAAAGAGCGCTTCAACGACCTTCATAGGAACTTTGACTTCGACGTGGGACTTTTCGGTCGATTTTCCATCTTTGATTTCTTTGCCGTCTTTGCCTTCGGCCCAGCGCTTTTCGACGACGTGAACGAGCATGTAGCCGCCCTGTTTGGCGACTTTGATGTCGGAATCGTGGGCCTGGACGGTGACAAATTCGCCGTCCTTGGTGTCCTTGATGGCGGCAAGGAGCGCGCGGCAGTCCACGCCTTCCATTTCGGAGCGATCGATGGTGATTTTGCCGTTGTGGAGGCGATCCTTGTTGATGGCGGGAAGAACTTTTTCGGCGAGTTCGAGCGGCACGTTGACGCGAACGGTTTCGCCCTTGTTGTCCGAACTGACGACGCGAACATGGAGCCAGCGGTCATTGCCGGCGGAGCTGGAAGCGGTTTGCGCGACGGCCGCGAGCGGCGTGAAGAGCATGGCTGCAGCGGCGGCGATGGAAAAGGATTTCAGGTACTTGCGGAAGTGAGCGGTCATTAGCGAAGCCTCCCTAAACGTGTGCCCGGGAGCGGTCGAAGACCGGGCAGTTGTAGACAAGTACGCGGGAGTGGGGCGAAAAGTTCCCGGAATGGAAGAAATAGAGAAGTCGTCGGTCATCAGTCTACGGTCCCCGGTTTCTTTGGAACCGGCAGACAGGACAAACCTAGTTCGAAATTGGCCCCTCGCAGACGGCGTTCGGGTAAAGAACAACTTCGGTACACCCCGTTTGTTTTGAGCCAAGAGTGGGCAAACGATTGAAAAGAGGGGAGATGCGTTTCGCTTTGGAAAGAGAGTGAAAGAACGAGGCAAGATCGGCAAAGAACGAGGACGCTGGGTGGCAGGAGAGAGCCCGCGTTCACCCTTTCCAAGAGAAGAGGCCGAACGCCAGAAAAAGCGGAGTGATGCGTTCGGGATGAACGGGGCGGAGTTCGTCAGGAGAACCCATCGGGTTTGCTGATACCTGTCAGCGTACGACGCCGGTGAGTGGCGATGAGGCGGAGGCGTAGAGACGCTTTGGCATTCTTCCGGCGAGAAAAGCTTTGCGGCCGGCAAGGGTAGCGTCACGCATGGCTTCGGCCATGAGGACGGCATCAGCCGCTTCGGCGATGGCGGTGTTCATGAGAATGCCGTCGGCGCCGAGTTCCATGGCGACGGCTGCGTCGCTTGCAGTGCCGACGCCCGCATCGACGATCATAGGAACTTCGGTGATCCGTTCGCGCAAGATGCGCAAAGCCGCGGGATTTTGTACGCCGAGGCCGGAGCCGATGGGCGCGGCGAGCGGCATGATGGCGGAAGCGCCCGCGTCAATCAGTTTGCGGGCGGCGATCAAATCGTCGTTCGTGTAGGGCAGAACGACAAAACCTTCCTTGACCAGTACGCGAGTGGCTTCTATCAATTGTTCCGTATCGGGATAAAGTGTTTGCTGGTCACCAATCACTTCAAGCTTGACCCAATTCGAAAGACCTACTTCCCTGCCGAGCCGAGCGGTGCGAATCGCCTCGTCGGCGGTGTAACAAGCAGCGGTGTTAGGCAGGATGAACATCTTGTCGCGCGGAATGTAGTCAAGGAGCGATTCCTTGGACTTATCGGTGAGATTGACACGGCGCACGGCGACGGTGACCATGTCCGCGCCGCTGGCGGCGTGAGCGCGAGCCATTTCCGGAAAGCTACGGTACTTCCCCGTTCCGACGATCAAGCGAGAAGAAAACGCGCGCCCTGCAATAACGAGTTGGTCTGACACGGGACTCGGCTCCGTAAAACATGATTGTAGAACGCGGAGGGCGGCGGTGTACACTTTCTGGCCGCGGCGGAGAGCACCCAATAGTGGGGGCTTGGATCTCGGCGTAACCGAATACCGTGGGGCGCGTCTTAATTGCAGGTGGTGGGGTGGGTTCGTCTTTCGTAATTTCAAATTTCAAAAGCTCGACAACTAGGTCGGAGGCCGGAATGAAATTCAGGTGGATGGCAGTGGCGTTGGTTTTCTTCGCAGCAGTGGCGGTGCGCGCGCAAGACGTGGAAATTCCTTATCAAAAATTCGTGCTCGACAACGGGCTGACGGTGATCGTGCATGAAGACCACAAAGCGCCGATCGTCGCGGTGAACACGTGGTATCACGTCGGGTCGAAAAATGAAAAGCCGGGTAAGACGGGATTTGCACATCTGTTTGAGCATTTGATGTTCGGCGGAAGCGAACATTCGAAGGATCGCTACATCGACGCGATGGAGCGGATCGGTGCGACCGATTTGAATGGAACGACGAACAGCGACCGGACGAATTATTTTGAGAATGTGCCGACTTCGGCGCTGGATATGACCCTGTGGCTGGAATCGGACCGCATGGGGCATTTGCTTGGGTCGTTTGACGAGAAGACGCTGACGCTGCAGCGCGGCGTGGTTCAGAACGAAAAGCGGCAAGGCGAGAATCAACCGTACGGCGTGACGCGGCAATTGATTACGCAGAATACGTATCCGGCGGGCCATCCGTATTCGTGGACGACGATCGGCGAGATGGCGGATCTGGATGCGGCTTCGATGAATGATGTGAAGGAGTGGTTCAGAACTTATTACGGGCCTTCGAACGTCGTGCTGGTTTTGGCCGGCGACATTGATTTGAAGACGGCGAAAGAAAAAGTGCAGAAGTACTACGGCGACATTCCGCCGGGGCCGCCGGTGAATCATCAATCGGCGTGGGTTGCGAAGATGAGCGGGGCGCACCGGCAGACCGTGCAAGACCGCGTGCCACAAGCGCGAATTTACAAGATCTGGAACATTCCGCAGTACGGAAGCGCGGAAGCAGACTATCTGGACTTGGTGAGCGATGTCTTGAGCAGTGGGAAATCGTCGCGGTTTTACAAGCGGCTGGTTTATGACGATCAGATCGCGACGGACGCAAATGCGTTTGTGAGTCTTTCAGAAATTGGCGGGCAGTTCCGCGTGCAGGCGACTGCGCGGCCCGGCCAAGATTTAAGGCAGGTGGAAAAAGAACTGGATGAAGAGTTGGCGCGGTTTTTGAAGGACGGACCGGCCGACGAGGAACTGGCGCGCGTGAAAGCGCAGTTCGAAGCTAATTTCATCCGGGGAATCGAACGGATTGGCGGATTCGGAGGAAAGTCCGATCGTTTGGCGCAAGGGCAAGTGTTTGCAGGGAACCCGGAAACGTACAAGGTGCAATTGAAGCGGGTGCACGACGCGACGGCGGAAGACTTGAAAGCCGCCGCGAACAAGTGGCTATCGGACGGCGTATACATTTTGGAAGTAACACCGTTCCCGGAGTTTAAGGCCGAAGCGAATGGAGCGGACCGCTCCAAGATGCCAGTGCCGGGAGCGCCTCCCGAATTGAAGCTGCCGAAATTGCAGCGAAGCACACTTTCGAATGGATTGAAGGTGATTCTGGCGGAGCGCCACGAAGTTCCGCTGGTGAACTTTACTCTGGCGTTTGATGCGGGCTACGCGGCGGATCAACTGGCATCACCAGGTACGGCGAGCATGGCGATGTCGCTGCTGACGGGCGGCACGAAGACCATGAACGCGCTGCAGATCAGCGACCGGCAGGAATTACTGGGCGCCCAGATCAGCGCGGGTTCGAATCTGGACCTGTCGACAGTGCATCTCGGGTCGCTGAAATCGAAGTTGGACGATTCGCTTGCGCTATATGCGGACGTGGTGCTGAACCCGTCGTTTCCGCAGAGCGATTTTGACCGACAACAAAAGCAGACTTTGGCGGGAATCAAGCGGGAAGAAAATTCGCCGGTGGCAGCGGCGTTGCGCGTGATGCCGGGACTTTTGTACGGAAACGATCACGCGTACGGGAATCCGCTGACCGGCTCGGGCACGAGCGCGAGCGTTGGGAAGATGACGCGGGAAGATCTCGTGAAGTTCCATGGCGCCTGGTTCAAGCCGAATAATGCGACGCTGGTGATTGTGGGTGACACGACACTTGGCGAAGTAACGCCAAAGCTGGAAAAACTTTTCTCGGCGTGGAAATCGGGAAACGTTCCGAAGAAAACGGTGAAGACGGTGAATTTGCCGGCAAAGAGCACGGTCTATCTGATTGATAAGCCGGGCGCGCAACAGTCGGTCGTTGTCGCCGGAGTGGTGGCACCGCCAGAGGGCAACCCGAAAGAGATTGCCATTGAGGCGATGAACGATGGGCTCGGCGGGAATTTTGGCGCTCGATTGAATATGAATTTGCGCGAGGACAAGCACTGGTCGTACGGCGCGAGCATGCGTTTGTGGGATGCGCGCGGCCAGCGGCCGTACCTGGCGGTAGCGCCAGTGCAGACGGATAAGACGAAAGAATCCTTGGTCGAAATGAACAAGGAGTTCCACGACGTGGTGGGGAGCCGGCCGCTCAGCCAGGAGGAGCTTGAGAAAGTGCAGGCGAATGAGACGCTGAGCTTGCCGGGTTCGAGAGAGACACAGAATGCGGTGGGCGCGTCCATCCTGGACCTCGTGCAATTTGGGTTGCCGGATGATTACTACGAGACGTATGCGGGAAAAGTGCGCGCGCTGAAGACGAGTGATTTGGCCGACGCGGCGCATCTTGTGGTGCATCCAGATCAACTGACCTGGGTGATTGTCGGTGACCGGGCGAAGATTGAAGCTGGGGTGAAAGAGCTGAACCTGGGTGAATTGAAGTACCTGGGTCCAGACGGCAAACCGCTGGCGAATTAATTACAACAGAACGGGCTGCCGTCGAGGAGCTGCAGGGCAGCCCGATTTATTTTAGGGCTGAATGACGGGACGCGGTTCGGCGACATCCAGATAGAGCGAGTCGATGACGTCACGAAACTGATGTTCGACGACGCGGCGTTTGAGCTTCATCGTGAAGGTGAGCGCGCCGTTATCGAACGTGAAATCGTTTGCGAGGACGGCGAACCGCTTGATGGATTCGTATTGCGCGAGATGAACCGTCAAGCGCTGGATTTCAGCCTCGAGCAGCTTGCGAACGGCGGGATGCGCGGCGATCTCTTCGTTCGATTTGCAAGCAATTCCCTGCTCGGCGATTTTCGCAGCGACCGTCGTAGGGTTTGGCACGACCAGCGCCACGACGAATTTGCGCTGATCGCCGATGACCATAGCGTTCAGAATGTACGGACTCGTCTTCAATGCGGTCTCGATAGGCTGAGGCGCGATGAATTTCCCGCCGGCGGTTTTGATCAAATCTTTCTTGCGGTCAGTGATGAAAAGATAGTTGTCCTTATCGAGATAGCCGATGTCGCCGGTTGAAAACCAGCCTTCATCGTCGAGCACTTCCCGTGTGGCGTCGGGCCGCTTGTAATAGCCCTGCATAATCATCGGGCCGCGAACTTGCACTTCTCCGTCGCTAGCGATGCGAACTTCACAATGTGGAATCGGCTGGCCGGAACTGCCCACGCGGTTGTTCGGATAGTTGCTCGAGACGATCGGCGAAGTCTCCGTGAGCCCATAGCCTTGATAGATCGGAACGCCGACAGCCCAGAAAAATTCGGCGAGAGCCTTCGATAAAGGTGCGCCGCCAGAGGGAACGATTCGGAGGCGGCCGCCGGTTCCCGCGCGGATTTTCGAATAGACGAGCTTGTCGGAGATCAACCACTGTAATTTCAATAGCGGGCCAACGCTGGCTTCGCCACAACGCCAGAGCGCTGTGTGTTCGGCGGTACGGATAGCCCAATAAAAAATCTTCCGCTTGAAGCCAGCCTCACGGCTGCCTTGCTCCATGAGCTTGGCGTAAATCTTTTCAAAGACGCGGGGAACGGCGGCCATTACAGTGGGTCGGACTTCCTTCAGTGCCTGCGCGAGTTGCTCAACGATTTCGACGTACGCGACCGACACGGATTGGAAAAGATAGATGTAATCGAGAGTGCGGCCGTAGACGTGGGCGAGAGGAAGGAAAGAAATCGCGACATCGTCGTGCGCCGCGAGATTGAAGTCGCAACCGACGTCGTTGGCGTTGCTGCAGAAATTGGTGTGAGTGAGCATGACGCCCTTCGGCTCACCGGTGGTACCGGAGGTGTAGATGATGGAGGCGAGCTGGCCAGAAAGAACCTGCGAAGCGCGCAAACGGTAGGCGGCGACCTCCGCGCCTCCGGCTGAGGCGATGAGCGTTTCGTAGCGAAGGCAGTCGGCGGGGATATCGTTGCCGGCGTCAGCGACGACGATATGTTCCAAATGTTGGAGCGCGCCGCGAATTTCGAGAAGCTTGGCGAGTTGCGCGTCGCCAGCGGCGAAAAGAATTTTCGCTTCGGCGTGATTGAGGATGTAGGTTATCCGTTCGGACGATTCATTGAAATAGACGGGAACGGTGACGCCACCCGCGCCGGTGACGGCGAAGTCCGCGGTGTGCCATTCGGGTCGGTTTGCCGCGAAAAGGCCGACGCGGTCGCCCGGTTTTACGCCCAGTTCAAAGAAAGCCTGCGACAAACCGGCAATACGACGGAGAAATTCCTTCGACGAGATCCCTTGCCAACCGGCGGCGGTTCGAAACAGCTGTGCGCGCGGATTCGGCCACGTGTCGATGGCATGCAAGAGGTTTGAGGGGAGCGTCCCGGAGCTCATGAGTGACAACGCCACTGTACCTTAGCGAAAAATAGTGCGCAATGCGGGGAAAAGACGGTGTGCTCAGCCGCTTTCGTGCAAACGACGCGTGCGTACGCTAAGATGGGCCACGGAGAGCGCGATGAGTGCGACGACGGACATCCTAAGCGGAGCGGCGCTGTCAAAAGGGCCGTTTCGCGCGGCGCGAGGGACGCAGATTTCCTGCAAAGGCTGGCAGCAGGAAGCGGCGCTGCGCATGCTGATGAACAATCTCGATCCAGAAGTGGCGGAAAAGCCCGAGGACCTGGTGGTGTACGGCGGGACAGGCAAGGCGGCACGAAATTGGGAAAGCTTTCATGCAATTGTGCGGTCGCTGCGGGAGCTGGCAAACGATGAAACGTTGCTGGTGCAGTCTGGAAAACCAGTGGCGGTGTTTCGGACACATGAGTATGCGCCCCGAGTTTTGCTTTGCAATTCGAATTTAGTGGGGCATTGGAACAGTTGGGAAAAGTTTCACGAGTTCGATCGCGCAGGCTTGATGATGTACGGCCAGATGACGGCGGGAAGTTGGATTTACATCGGCACGCAGGGGATTCTGCAGGGGACCTACGAGACATTCGCGGCGGCGGCGCGGCAGCGCTTTGGCGGTACGCTGGCCGGAAGACTTGTGGTGACCGGCGGAATGGGCGGCATGGGCGGCGCGCAGCCGCTGGCCGCGACAATGAATGGAGCGGCGTTTCTGGGAATTGACGTCGACCCGGAGCGGATTAAGAAGAGGCTGAAGGCCGGCTACTGTGACGTGATGGTTACGTCGCTCGACGAAGCGCTGCGTATATTGAAGAACGCAGTGCGCAAGGGCGAGGCGACGTCGGTTGGATTGGTTGGAAATTGCGCGGACGTGATTCCGGAATTGGCGAAGCGGGGAGTTGTGCCGGATTTGTTGACAGACCAGACGAGCGCGCACGATCCGATTGGCGGATATGTGCCAAACGGGATGTCACTCGAAGCTGCGCTCGAGCTGCGGAAGAAAGACAGCGCCGAATATCAGAAGCGGTCGCTGGCAGCGATGGCCGAGCATGTGCGAGGAATGTTGGCGCTGCAAAAGCTGGGAGCGGTGACGTTTGATTACGGCAATAACATTCGAACGTTTGCGTTTCAGGAGGGCGTCAAAGACGCGTACAGCTTTCCGGGATTTGTGCCGGCCTACATCCGGCCTCTGTTTTGCGAAGGCAAGGGGCCGTTTCGGTGGGCAGCGCTGTCGGGCGAGCCGTCGGATATTGCGCGGACCGACCAGCTCGTCCTGGAAATGTTTCCGGAGCACGAGCATTTGCGGCGGTGGATCACGCTGGCGCAGAAGCGGGTGCGATTTCAGGGATTGCCTTCGCGGATTTGCTGGCTGGGATATGGCGAGCGCGACAAATTTGGCCTTGCGCTGAATGAACTGGTGGCGAAGGGTGAGTTGAAAGCTCCCGTCGTGATTGGACGGGATCATTTGGATTGCGGATCGGTGGCGTCGCCTTACCGGGAAACCGAATCGATGCTCGACGGTTCGGACGCGATTGCCGACTGGCCGTTGTTGAATGCCCTCGTGAACACGGCGAGCGGCGCGTCATGGGTCTCGATTCACAATGGCGGTGGCGTGGGAATCGGATACTCGCAGCATTCGGGGCAAGTGACCGTAGCAGACGGAACCAAAGAGATGGCGACGCGCATCGAGCGTGTGCTAACAAACGATCCGGGCATGGGCGTCGTGCGACACGTGGATGCCGGTTATCCGGAAGCGATCGCGTTTGCGAAAAAGAGCAATGTGAAAGTGCCCATGCTGTAGCCGAGATTCAGGTTGCGGTGCGTTCCGTTCCAACCGAAACCTCGCCATAGGGTTAGCTAATGAAGGCAAACAAATTCAGGAGAGAGGCGACATGTACGTAGTCTTGGGAGCGACAGGCAATACCGGAACGGCAGCGGTGAAGGCGCTGATTGCCAAGGGCGAGAAAGTGCGGGCTGTCGGCAGGGACGCCGCGAAGATTACGCGGATGTTCGGCGATGGCGCCGAGGCCTTCGGCGCGGATGTGACGGACGCTGCAGCGCTGACCGGCGCATTCAGTGGCGCGACGGCGGCGTACGTGATGATTCCGCCGCAAGTCAACGCGCCGGATTTTCTAGAAATGAGTAACCGGATTAGCGACGCGATAACCCGAGCGGTGAAAGCGTCCGGACTCACCCACGTGGTTCTACTCAGCAGCATCGGGGCGCAACATTCGGCAAAGACCGGCCCGATTGTTGGACTGCATCGCTTCGAAGCGAATCTGGTCACAGTGCCGGGATTAAATCTGCTCGCGCTGCGGCCGGTTTTCTTCATGGAGAATTTCTTGATGGCGATTGGCCTGATCCAATCGATGGGATTCGTCGGCAATGGGATCAAGGGCGACATGAAGATTCCCATGATCGCAGCGAGCGATATTGGACGCTACGCCGCAGAGGCGCTGGTGGCGCGCGACTTTACCGGGATGCAGGTGCGCGAACTGCTCGGCCCGAGAGAATATTCACAGGATGATGCCGCACGGATTCTCGGCGCGGAAATCGGGAAACCCAAACTGTCGTACCAGCGGTTTCCGTCATTTATGGTTGAACAGGCGTTGAAACAGATGGGACTGCCGGGAAAGACGGCGGCTTTGATGAGTGAGATGAACGAGGCAATGAATGAGGGGCTGCTGAACCCGCAAGAGGCACGCTCAGAAAGCAACACGACGCCGACAACGCTGGAGGTGTTTGCCAAAGACGTGTTCCGGCCCGCCTACAACGCCAAATCGGCGAAGGCGTAGCTTACGGCACAGCGGGTAGGCAAAGTAGCGTAAGGTTCGTCATAATCATCAGACCTTGAGCGATTCCCTTCTCATCACAGGAGCGTCGCAACTTTTGACGATCGCGGGACGCGTTCCGCGACGCGGCCGTCGGTTGTCCAATCTCGGCATCATTCGCGATGGCGCCGTGCTGGTGCGCGACGGCGCGATTGCCGCAGTCGGCACAACAGCGAAACTGGAAAAACTGGCTGCGGCGCGTAAAGCCGAGAAGCTGGACGTCGGCGGCAGAGTCATCCAGCCGGGCTTCGTCGATTCACACACACATTTGGTTCACGCGGCTAGCCGCGCGGAAGAATATGAACTGAAAGTTCAGGGCGCAAGCTACGAAGAGATTGCCCGAAAGGGCGGCGGGATTCTCAATTCGGTCAGGAAGCTGCGAGCGGCGACGAGCGAGCAACTAAAGCGCAGGGCGAGCGCGGCGTTGGAAATTTTCGCGGCGCACGGCACTACTACGATCGAGGCGAAAAGCGGATACGGCCTGGACGTTGCAAGCGAATTGAAGATTCTTTCCCTGCACAAAGAACTGGGCGCAGCACAGCCGATCGAGATTATTTCGACGTTCCTCGGCGCGCACGTTGTGCCGCCGGAGTTTCGGGCGAAAGCGGAAGGGCCAAACGAATACGTAAAGCTGTTGACCGACTGGCTGATTCCAGAAGTTGCGTCGAATGGCCTCGCCGAGTATTGCGACGTGTTTTGCGACCGGGGAGCTTTCACTCGAGCGCAGTCAAAACAAATTCTGACAACAGGCAGGGAAAATAATCTCGTTCCACGGCTGCATGCGGAACAATTGGCTCGGACCGGCGCGACACAACTTGCCGTCGAACTTGGCGCGGCCAGTTGCGACCACCTGGAGCAGGTGAACGGTGCCGATATTCGGGCACTCGGCAAGTCAAACACCGTTGCTACGCTTTTGCCCGGTTGCGATTTTCACCTTGGGTTGAAGCAGTATGCCCCGGCAAGGAAGTTAATTGACTCCGGCGCGGTTGTAGCGCTGGCGACCGACTACAATCCCGGCACGAGCCCGACGGCGAGTATGTCGATGGTCATCTCGCTGGCATGCACCCAATTACGCATGACTCCCGCAGAGGCGATTGTGGCGGCCACCTACAATGCAGCCTACTCTCTGGGGCGGCACAAACGAATCGGTTCCATAGAGGTTGGCAAACAAGCGGATTTGGCCGTGTTCGAAGTGGAAGACTACCGGGAAATTCCCTACTATTTTGGAGTGAACACTTGCTGGCTGACTTTAAAGAGCGGAAGAGTGATTTATGCCGCAATCTAAATCGATGCCGAACTCCAAAAAGCAGGTGAAAGTGACGGTCATTCCGCCGAGCAAGAAGCCGCGGAAAACATTCTTTGAAGAATATTATTACAGCATCCTGGCGGCTGAGTGCGTTGGTGTCTCAATACTGGTGGGCGCGGGGGGCATGGGCTTTTATCGCGGCACGCTGGTAGGCTTGTTGGTTACGGCGCTTACAGCGGTGCTATGGCAATTCAGGCAGTTCGCGAAATTTAAGGGCGATCCGCGCGTAAACTTGCGACTCGCGCCGCCAAAGCCGGACCTCAAGCCCATTCGGCCCGCAAAACGGCCGCCGGCTCCAGTTGGACCGGACGGAAAGAAAATATTTCCGCCCAGCTATTTTCCGCCGCTGAGGGATAAGAAAACCAAGCAATGAAACGACTAATCGAGTGCGTGCCGAATTTTTCCGAGGGGCGAGATGCGGCGAAGGTGGACACGCTTGTGGGCGTGATGAGCAGCGTGCCGGGTGTTTACGTGCTGGACCGGGAAATGGACGCGGACCACAACCGGTGCGTGATTACGCTGGCGGGAGAACCCGACGCCGTAGGCGAGGCGGCGATTGTCGGCGCAGGCAAGGCGATGGAATTGATCGACATGAACACGCACACCGGCGCGCATCCACGAGTGGGGGCGACGGATGTCGTTCCGTTCATTCCCGTCGATGGCGTGACCATTGAGGATTGCGTGGCGCTGGCGAGGCGCGTCGGGAACGAAATCTGGAAACGTTATCGCATCCCGATTTTCTTTTATGAAGCGGCAGCGACGCGGCCTGACCGGGTGAATCTGGAGAATGTTCGGCGGGGGCAGTACGAAGGTCTGCGTGAAGAGCTGAAGAAAAATCACGAGCGGCAACCTGATATTGGCGAGCCGAAGCTGCATCCCACGGCAGGGGTGACGGTGGTCGGCGCGCGGAAATTTCTGGTGGCATATAACGTCAACCTCAATACCTCCGATATCTCGGTGGCAAACAAGATCGCAAAGGCGATTCGGTTCTCGAACGGCGGTCTGCGCTATGTCAAGAGCATGGGCGTGGAGTTGAAGGCACGGAATCTGGCTCAAGTGTCTATCAATTTGACGGACTATGAGCAAACCCCAATGCACCGCGTGTACGAGATGGTGAAGCGCGAAGCAGAACGCCACGGCGCAATGCCCGTGGGAAGCGAAATCGTCGGATTGGTCCCCAAAAAAGCGATTGAGATGGCGGCAGACTATTTTCTGCAGCTGGAGAACTTTTCGCCGGCGCAGGTGTTCGAAAACAAATTGGCCGCGACGTTGACCGGCACGCCTTTACAGGGTGAGCAGGGCGGAAATTTGGCAAAGCTGGCGCGACCCTTTCTCGATGCGGTCGCCCAACCAACGGCGACACCCGGCGGGGGCAGCGTATCCGCGTTTGCCAGCGCATTGGCGGCTTCGCTCGGACAAATGGTGGCCGGGCTTTCCCGCAAGAAGAAGTCGCAGGCAGTACACGTAGACAAACTCTCCGAGCATCTGGACGCGCTTCAGAAAGAGAGCGACGCGCTCACCGAGGCGATTGATTCTGACGCTCGATCATACGACGCCGTAATGGCCGCGTTCAAATTGCCCCAGGGCGATACCGGCGAAACGCAACGGCGCGAAGACGCCATTCAAACGGCTACTCGCAAAGCAGCGGAAGTCCCGCTCGGTGTGGCCGAGCGGACAGTTGCACTCTTCGAACGCTTGAAACAACTTGAACCTATCGCGGCGGCATCCATGAAGTCAGACTTACAAGTGGCTCGTTTGATGGCGGCAGCCGGCGCTCACGGCGCGCTGGCAAACGCGGAGATCAATCTCGACGGCTTGAAGGACGCAAATTACGTGGCAGCGACGCGGGCAAAAATCGCGAAGCTGCAAGGAAAACTGGCTGAGGCGCCGCGAGGCCAGAGCGGCGGAAATTAGACTTTCTCACGCCCCGAATCGAAAGGAACGAAATATGAATCGGACAGGAAACATTGGCCGCATGGCGGCTGGATTGGCTTTTACGGCGGTATTGCTTGCGGTGCCAGGCGCGACGCGGGCGCAGCACCTTGGCAACGATACGATTGCGCTATTTCCGAAAAACGTCGGGGAATTTGCATACGCCAATTTGAAGCAGGCACGAACGCAAAAGTGGTTCCCGCAATTGCAGGAGCAGATGTTGCCGGAGCGATTCCGCCAGTTCGAAAGATTCCTCGCGTCAGCCGGTGTTGACCCGAATTCGCAAGTCGAAGAAGTGGCATGGGGCTTGATTCCGGAAGGCGTGACCAGCAAGACGGAAGGGACGGGGTCGACGGCGGTGCCGACCGGCGAAGAGATCGTCGGCGTTGCATTGGGTAGCTACAACCCGGACTCGACCGAAGCGTTTTTCAAGGCGCAGAAGTTGCCGACATTTAAGTCGCACGGATTCACGATGTACGCGTTCGGCAGCGGCGCCGGGCCGAATGACCTGTTTTTTCTGTTTATAGATTCCAACACGGCTGCGTTCGGACATCGCACGGAACTCGAGAAAATGTTGAACGTACGCTACGGCGGCGAAGAAGGCTTGATGCGCAACGACAAGCTTTTCTCGCTGATCAGCGAAGCAAATGGTTCCGGTGCCGTCTGGGCGGTATTGAACCCCGCTTACACGCGCCTGGCGATGAAGCAGCTTGCTCCACAAATTCAGCAATTTCCGGAAGCCGCAAAGCTTGTCACACGAATGCAAAATCTTCTGATCAGCGTGCAAGCCAGCAGCGGAGTGGATGGCAAGTTCCAGGCAGTATGCGGATCGACCGACGACGCCAATACGCTGGCGCAGTTGCTTCAGCTCGCCCTGGTTTATCAGCAATATCAGGCAAAACAACAGAATCAAGATCTATCGCAACTGCTTGGCCAGGCTCAGGTAACGCCCGAAGGCGACCGGGTGACGCTCCGCATGTCGCTAAGCGACGACCAGATGGCGGCTTTGATCAAGAAAAATACGTTTGCACTGAAGATGTAGAAACAATCCGGCGCGGCACACCGAGGACGGGCAGTTTGCCCGTCCTTTCTTTTTTTGACCCTGGACGCTAAGCCTGGGGAGAGAGGAATTTCGTGAGGCGCGTGACGCTCGAACCTTTCAGTTGTTCATATTGCACGCGGTCGACGCCTTCCATGGAGACCGCCCCCGAATTGAGTAAGGTGTGCAGGCCAATCGAAGGCGCGTCGGCCTGGTGAACAATCAACACTTCGATGCGGTCATTGAATTGTTTCAACGTAACTTGAACGTGCAGGCGGCGGATATCGAGGTGAGCGAAAGCCTCTTCGCACGCAAACAGCACCGATGATTGCAATTTCCCGGCGGCTTCAGTGGCCAATCCGCCGGCTTCGGCAAGGTAACGCGCGCCACCGGCGACGGCGGCGGCGAAGCGAAGGTCCGCATCGAGGCTGATCTCAATGTGCTTGAATTCAGTGGACACGAGACTCGGCCAGCGCGATGTCGCAAGCTTCGCGGCAATCCGGGCAATAGTAGAGGCCGTCGACACAAAGATGCACGTCGTCCTGGCCTTTGCAAATGCTGCAATACTTTTCGCAATTGCAAAAAGGTTCAGCCTTGTCGCATTGAATGCAGACAACCGGCCCGCGCGCCATGGATGCCTCCACAAAAACTCTACCTGAGCGGCTGGCGACCGGGCAAGGCAAAGCTGGCGCGAGTGGCGCTTGTCGTTTACGGCCCTGGTGGGTTATTTCGACGATTCGAGTTCTTCTGCCATCGCGAGGAGTTTGGTGACGGTGTTAAAATTGCGCCCGGTACCCGGCTTGATGCAGAGCTTTTCGACGGCGCGCCACGGCAGCTTGGATTTTCCCATGCCGTCCGGGAAATAAATGTAGAGTTCGCGCTTGGCGGGGATCAATTCTTCGCCTTTGGGCGGCAGCTTCTTCAATTCCGTTGCGGCTTCTCGGCTCAGTTCATCGTGAAGAAAATAGACAAGCAGCTTGGCCGGCGAGACGTTGGGGCGTTTGGCGAAAGGATTTGCCGCAACGATATCGCGGAGATCCTTTGTCGTTCGAAGGAGTACGCCCGGCGTAACTTGGAAGCGCTTTTCGATCGCTGTCTGAATTTTCTTGCCGAGCAATTTCAAGTCGGCGCTGTCCGTGCCAAAGACGACATTGCCGCTCTGCACGTAGGTTTGCACATCGCGGAACTTCAGCGACTCATACAGGACTTTGAGGTCGGCCATCTTGATGACCGCGTGTCCACCAACGTTGACCGCGCGAAGAAGCGAAATGAAAACCGGCATGACCCGGATTATAGCGCGCCGGAATTGAGGAATAATCGGAACGCGCTGAAATACCCGTTTCTTTGACGCACTTTCGACTGCGTGCTACCATGATTTTCTGCCCGAGCGAGTGGGATGGACTCCGTCACATCTTCTACCCAAACTGAACTTCGCAAGACGCCTCTGAATGGGCTGCACCGGAAGCTTGGCGCGAAAATGGTTAATTTCGGCGGCTGGGATATGCCCGTCGAGTATCCGTCGAGCGGCGGCCTGATGGCCGAACACAAGGCGGTGCGCGGCAGCGTCGGGATGTTCGACGTGAGCCACATGGGCGACATCCGCATCCACACAGGAAAAGCTCCTGGTGGCGCACTCGCCGCGGTTCAGCACCTCTGCATGAACGACGCAACGAAGTTGGCGATTGGGCAGGCGCAATACTCTGCGATGCTCTACCCGCAAGGAACTTTCGTAGACGACGTGATTGTGCATCGTCTGGGCGATGACGATTTTCTGCTGGTGATTAATGCCGGAACGCGCGAGAAGGACATTCAGTGGGTTCGCAACAATACCGCAGGATTTGACTGTGTGGTCGGAGACCTGAGCGACGCGTACACTCAGCTGGCGATTCAGGGACCCCGCGCGGTGGACGTTCTGCAGAAACTGACAAATGCAAATCTTTCGCCAATCAAGAATTATTGGTTCACGCAAGGAACGGTCTGCGGACTGCCGAATCGACTAATTGCCCGCACGGGTTACACGGGTGAAGATGGGTTTGAGATTTACGTGCCAAGCGATGTTCCGACGAGCGAGGCTGTGTGGAACGCCGTGATCGAAGCTGGCCGCGAGTTTGGAATTATTCCGTGCGGGCTCGGCGCGCGCAACACGCTGAGGCTGGAAGCGAAGATGGCGCTTTACGAGCATGAAATCAGCGATTCCATCAATGTGTGGGAAGCCGGGCTTGACCGCTATTGCAAAATGGAAAAGGGCGATTTCATCGGAAGGTCTGCGCTGGCAAGAGCGAACGCTGCAGGAATAAAACGCGCGCTGGTCGGCATGGAAATGGTTGAACGCGGCATCGCCCGCGACGGTTACAAGGTGTTTGATTGTGCGGGAGAAGAAATCGGCGTCGTGACGAGCGGTTCCCCTTCTCCGACGCTCTGCAAGAATATTGCGTTGGCCTACGTGCCGCCAGAATTTGCCGCGGTCGGAACGCTTGTTTGCGTCGAGGTTCGCTCACAACGAATCAAAGCACAAGTGGTGCCGACGCCGTTTTACAAACGACCGAAGAAAATGGCGCCGCAAGCGCTTAGTACCGCATAGAATCTCGAAAAGGAAAATCAAGGAGAGGTCCAAATGGGATATCCATCGAATTTCCGGTATACGAAAGAGCATGAGTGGGTGAAGGTGGATGGCGGCACAGCGACAATCGGCATCACCGACTATGCGCAGAGCGAGCTGGGCGACGTTGTCTTCGTCGAACTCCCCAAAATCGGCGCGAAGCTCGAAACCGGCAAGTCGTTTGGCAATGTCGAATCGGTCAAAGCCGTTAGCGAGATTTATGCGCCGACGGCTGGAGAAGTGACCGACGCGAATGCCGAGCTGGCAAACAAACCCGAATTGCTCAATTCCGATCCGCATGGCGCGGGTTGGCTCGTCAAAGTGAAACTTGCGAATGCCGCGGAACTCGACGGCTTGATGGATGGTCCGGCATACGAAGCATACATCGCGCAGAAGGGCAAGGAAGCCTCGGCCTGATGCGTTACCTCCCCAAAAGCCCCGCTGAACGGCAAGAAATGCTTTCGGCGATCGGCGCAAAATCCATCGACGAACTTTTTGAATGTATTCCGGAACGCTACCGGCTGCGCGAGGCACTGAAGCTGCCTGCGGCGCATTCGGAAGCGGAAGTCATTTCGTATTTCCAATCGCGCGCGAAAGAAAACTCTGTGGGATACACGAGTTTTCTCGGTGCCGGCGTTTACAACCACTTGCGTTCGGTGATTACCGACACCATTTTGCTGCGCGGCGAATTCCTGACTTCTTACACGCCGTATCAGGCTGAAATCACGCAAGGCACGCTGCAGGCGATTTTTGAGTTTCAAACGCTGATGTGCCAGCTCACCGGCCAGGAAGTCGCCAATGCCTCGATGTATGACGGTTCAACCGCGACGACCGAAGCGGTACTGATGGCGGAACGGCTGACCGGGCGGCGGCGCGTTCTGGTCGCCAAATCGCTGCATCCCGAATACCGCGACGTCTTGAAGACCTACGCGAAGAACTCGGGATTGACGGTCGAAGAGATTTCCTACGGCACAAATGGAAGATTAGACAGCAAGGCGCTGCAGGCGACGTTGAAGGACGACGTGGCCGCGGTTGTTGTGCAATCTCCCAATTTTTTCGGTGTCATCGAGGATGTCGCAGCCGACGCCGATGCGGTGCACGGTGCCGGTGCGCTGCTCGTCGTCGCGATCGCGGAAGGCGTCTCGCTCGGCGCGCTGAAGCCACCGTCGGAAGCGGACATTGTCGCAATGGAAGGCCAGAGCTTCGGCCTTGCGCCAAGTTACGGCGGCCCATTCGTCGGCGTGGTTGCGTCGCGCGACAAATTTGTTCGCCAGATGCCGGGCCGGCTAGCCGGACAAACGACTGACACAGAAGGGCGTCGCGGATTTGTGCTGACTCTTGCCACGCGCGAACAACACATTCGCCGCGAAAAGGCGACTTCGAATATTTGTACAAATCAGGCGCTCTGTGCGCTGGCGGCAACCGTTCATTTGACGCTTCTAGGCAAAGAAGGTTTGCGCGAGATGGCGCACCAGAATCTCTCGAAAGCTCGATTCGCCCTGAGCGAACTCGAGAAAATTCCCGGAGTGAAGCGAAAATTCGACGCGCCGTTCTTCAATGAATTCACCATCGAGCTTCCGCGGTCGGCACGCATGGTAAACGCCGAGTTGCTGAGAGAGAAAATCGTCGGGCCGCTTTCGTTGGGGTCACTCTATCCGGAGCTGACTAAAACGGCCCTTGTCTGTGTCACCGAAACAACGACAAGCGCGGAAATCGAGCGTTTCGCCGCCGCGCTACGCCGCGCCCTGGAACAGCCCCTATGAACAGCAAGATCAACAAAGCTTCGCGCCACCCTTCGCAGAACGAAGGGCTGATTTTTGAGAAATCGTCGCCGGGAAAGCGCGCATTCGAGTTGCCGCCTCTCGATGTCCCTTCGGTCGATGCGGCCGCTGAACTCGGCAAATACCATCGCGAGGACGGCGTTGCTGGATTTCCCGAAGTGAGCGAAATCGAAGTTGTTCGCCACTTCACGCGCTTGTCTACGTGGAACTACGCCATCGACCTCGGCATGTACCCGCTGGGGTCCTGCACGATGAAATACAATCCGCGCGTAAACGAATTCGTTGCGCGACTCGATGGTATTGCCTCAGAACATCCGTATCAGCCGGATGAACTTTCGCAGGGCTGCCTGAAGATTCTGCAGCTCCTGGAAAAATGCTTGCTTGAAATCACGGGTATGGACGCGATCACGCTTCAACCCGCCGCCGGTGCACAAGGCGAGCTCACCGGCCTTCTCTTGATCCGCGCATATTTGGAGCGGCAAGGCAATCCGCGCAAAAGAGTTTTGATTCCGGACTCGGCTCACGGCACGAACCCTGCGACTGCGATCATCGCCGGCTACGAAGTCGAAAACATCAAGAGCGAATCGCACGGCCAGATCGACGTCGAAAAACTTCGCGAACTCGTGACGGAAGATGTCGCCGCGCTGATGATTACAAACCCCTCGACGCTCGGCATCTTCGAAGAGCGGATTCCCGAAATCGCCGAGATTCTCCACGCCAAAGGCGCATTGCTCTACATGGACGGCGCAAACATGAACGCGCTAACAGGCATCACGCGCCCGGGTGACCTCGGTGTAGATGTGATGCACCTGAATCTTCACAAGACTTTCTCGACACCGCATGGCGGTGGCGGTCCCGGCGCCGGCCCCGTGGCGATGAAGAAAATCCTCGAGCCGTTCAAGCCCGTCCCGGTGCTCGTCGAAAAAGAAGGCGGCAAACTCGCGCTCGATTCGCGCCGCCCACACTCCATCGGAAAAGTTCGCGCATTCACGGGCAATTTCGGCGTTCTGGTTCGCGCGCTTGCCTACATTCTCGCCTACGGTCCCGGCGTTCGCCAGGCAACGGAGGATGCTGTGCTCAATGCGAACTACATTCGCAAAGGACTTGAAGGGGCCTACGACCTGCCCTATTCGCTGCCGTCGCTTCATGAGGTCGTTTTCAGCGACGCGATTCAGAAGCGCAATGGCGTCAATACGATGGACATCGCCAAACGTTTGATCGATTACGGCTTTCATCCCTACACGACGGCCTTTCCTCTGATCGTTCCCGGCGCGCTGATGATCGAACCGACCGAATCCGAATCGAAACAAGAGTGCGACCTCTTCATCGAAGCGATGAAGTCAATCGCGGAAGAAGCAGCGAAAACTCCCGAAGTCGTGAAAACTGCGCCGCATACCACGCGGGTTCGGCGCCTCGACGAAGTTGGCGCCGCCCGCAAACCGATTCTTCGCTGGACTCCAGGCGCAGCAGGCAAAGCCGCGCGCTGACCCCGTTCTCTACATCGACACCAACCGTCGTCGTGAGCCCGTCAGTGTGCAGCGTCACTGTTAAACTTGCAGGAAGTTGCCCGACTCTTCGCCCCTAACTTCGATGAACGTTGCCCTCGACGCCTGGCTACCCAAATCCGTAATCCTGCTTCGCAATTACGATCGCCACAAATTTCTGTCTGACCTGATCGCTGGCATCACGGTCGGTCTCGTTGCCCTTCCACTCGCGATGGCGTTCGCCATTTCGTCCGGCCTTTCTCCGCAGGCTGGCATCTATTGCGCCGTTGTCACCGGGTTTGCCATTTCCGCTCTGGGCGGTTCGAAAACGCAGATCGGAGGCCCCACCGGAGCGTTCGTCGTGGTTGTCGCGGGAATCGTCGCAAAGCACGGCGTTGATGGCCTGTTCGTGTGCACGATGATGGCCGGCGTCCTGCTTCTCTTGCTCGGCGCGACCGGCATGGGTACCGCCGTCAAATATTTTCCTCGACCGGTGGTCGTGGGTTTCACCAACGGCATTGCCATCCTCATCGCGAGCACGCAAATCCGCGATTTGTTCGGTCTCCGCATGGACGCAGTGCCGGGCGACTTCTTCCATCGTATGGCCGCCTTGGGCCGCTCGTTTTCCACCCTCAATTGGCGCGCAACCCTTCTCGCCGGAGTTTCGCTCGCCGTCATGATTCTCTGCCTGAAGTTCGCTCGTAAAGTTCCGGGCGCTATCGTCGCGTGTTTCGGAGCAACGGCGGCCGTCGCGTTGCTGCATCTCAACGTCGAAACGATTGGCTCACGCTACGGCGGCATTCCGAGCGGCCTGCCGCACATTTCCGTGCCCGCACTTCATTACGACACGATGCGTCAGTTGTTTTCGGCAGCCTTTACCGTGGCGATGCTCGGCGCAATCGAGTCGCTCATGTCCGCCGTCGTTTCCGACAAAATGTCCGGCGACAAGCACAACCCGAATGTCGAGCTGATGGCGCAGGGCGTCGCGAATATCTTGTCGCCCCTGTTCGGGGGCCTGCCTGCCACCGGCGCCATCGCGCGCACCGCAACAAACGTTCGCGCGGGCGCAAAAACTCCCGTCGCGGGAATGATTCATGCCCTCACCCTTCTGGCGATTCTGATCTTCGCCGCCCCACTCGTCAAAAATGTTCCATTGTCCGCGCTGGCCGCCATCCTGCTGATGGTCGCTTACAACATGGGCGACTGGGAGGAAATTCCGCAAATCTTGAGGCTCAGCGCGGCCGATATCACCGTTTGGCTCCTTACCCTGACTCTCACGGTCGTCACCGACCTCACGTTCGCGGTGGAAGTCGGCATGGTGCTCGCCGCGCTCACGTTCATTCGCAAAGTTTCCCGCACAACGACCGTTTCCCGCGTGACTCGCGATTACGTGGAAGACAGCCGCGTCCACGTCCTGCAAGGCAAGGATATTCCTTCCTACGCCGCGGTGTTTCGCGTGCACGGTCCGTTTCTCTTCGGTACGACGGATAAGTTCGATGAAATTTTGCGCGGCATGAACGATCTGCCGCCTGTCGTGATCTTGCGCCTGAGAAATATGACCGCCATTGACGCTACCGGCCTCGGCGCCATTCGCGATCTCGCCGACGAAGTTCAGTCGACCGGCAGGACTTTGCTTCTTTGCGGCGCACGTGAACAACCTTCGCAGCTGATGCACCAGGCGGAGTTCGAACGCCACGTAGGAAAAGAAAATATTGTCGCGAGCATTAACGACGCGATCCGGCGGTCGAACGAACTTTATTCGTCCCAATATGCCTCAAATTCCCGCTGGCAAGCCTGACCGGATCGCTTTCTTAAAACATATTCACGCTCCGTTCATCCCGCCGACACCCGTCATTCTTCTGCCCGTAACACGTCCCGCCTAGCGTTATCAACCGTGTTGCCGCTTCCAGGCTGTGGTGTCCAAAAAAGGAGAATGGATTTGAAACTACGACTCGCAATTCTTGCGCTGAGTCTCTGTGTGCTCAGCGCGACCCAACCCGCTTCCCTCCGTGCCAACGACGATCTTGATCGCGGAAGAATTAAGCACGTGTTGTTGATCAGCGTGGACGGCCTTCACGCGCTTGACGTTTCGAATTATGTCGCAGCTCATCCGGGTTCCGCCTTCGCCGAGCTGAGCCGCCACGGTATCACCTACTCGAACGCCCGCACTCCTGCAAATTCTGACTCTTTTCCGGGATTGCTCGCGCTCATCACTGGCGGCTCGCCGACTAGCCACGGTCTTTTCTACGACGTCAGCTACGACCGCGAAATCTTCGACCCGACGAATACCACCTGCTCCGGCCAGCCGGGCAACATGATGGTGTTCGACGAAACGACGGACAAATACGCGGGGACTCCACCAGTCTCTTTGAACGTGCTCGATCCGAACACGCTCCCCAACCACTTGGTGAACGGCCAATGCGTGCGCCTGTTTCCGCATCAAGCGGTACGCGCAAACACAATCTTCGAAGTCGTGCGCGCGTCCGGTGGCCGCACCGCGTGGGCAGACAAGCATCCTGCCTATGACATCGCAAACGGCCCATCTGGCCACGGAGTCAGCGATCTTTTCACACCGGAAATCACCAACAACAACGGCTTCGATGCCACTGTCAGCGTCGTTTGCACCGTACAAAACGACCAGCTGAAAGTGCAGGCAATTCTCAATGAAATTCATGGCCTGACGCACGACGGCAAACCGGCTCACGTGCCGGCAGTATTCGGTATGAATTTCCAGGCAGTAAGCGTCGGGCAAAAACTTTCGACGGACAACAAGGACGGAAGCTGCACCACGGACACAGACCCGACCACCAACAAACAGCCAGGCGGCTATCTTGACGGCGCCGGTACGCCCACTGCGGTTCTGTCCTACGGCTTGAACAAGACGGATGAAGCGCTGTGGAGCATGATCAAGGCTCTAAAGCAGCAGAATCTATACGATGCGACGCTGATTATCGTCACGTCCAAGCACGGCCAATCGCCGATTAATCCCCTGAAGGTCAACAAGCCCGGCCACTTTGCCGATCTCGTCGCTGCCCTGCCGGATGGTGGTACCAATCCTGCAGCGCTGACCCTTGCCAACGCCGCCGCCTGCAGCACGACCTCTTGCGGCTTCGTCATGGATGACGACGTCGCGCTGATCTGGCTGCCGGATCAAACCCAGACACCCGCTGTCGCGGCCTACCTCAATGCCAATGCCAATGCCCTCTTCATTGACGAAGTGCTCGCAGGCGAAGAGCTCAAACTCAAGTTCCGCGATCCGTTGAAGAACAGCCGCACGCCGGACATCCTCGTGCAGCCCATCTACGGAACGATCTACACCAGTTCGGGCAAAAAGAACGCTGAGCACGGCGGCTTCAGCTTCGGTGACACGAACGTCGGCTTGATCGTCTCGAACCCGGCGCTCGATCCGCAGGTCGTCAAGTCGCCCGTCGCCACTTCGCAGGTTGCGCCGTCGATCCTCCGCGCCCTCGGCCTGGAGACGGAAGCACTGGACGCCGTCCGCAAGGAAGGCACCGTCGTTCTGCCATTCCTGTTCGACGGCGGGACTTCCGACGACAACTAAACGCTGGCGCGCCAACAAAAAGGGAAAGGCGACTGTCTCGACAGTCGCCTTTTCTTTCGGCAACAAGTTGCCGAATCGTTCTACTTGAATCGAACGCTGTCGAGAATGTCTCCAAATGCTTTGTTGTACTCGTGGAATTCCGCGGTCGGCGCCGTGCAAACGAAATACACGAGGCCCGCGGGCCGCACAACCGTAATAATCCAGTCCGTCTCTTCTCCGCCCGCGGGAGAGTCGTTGCTCAAATAAGTCGAAAGTGCGGGTTGGCCATTTAGCCGCACTCGCGCCGACTGCCGCGTCACTTTCATATTCGGATTCGACTGTTGCAGGCCCGAAATGAGCTGCTGAGTGGCCGAATCGAGCGCCGTCGCCGCGTCGGCATTTTGCAACGGCGAAGCCCCCAAGGTCAGGCCGTAAGCCAAGGCGCCATGCCCGCTGCTGTCGTTGCCAACACCGCCGTCTGGCGCAAACGCCAGGTTATTCTCGTCGCCGTATTTCTTCCAATTGTCCGGAACTCTAAGCGCGTATCCGGAAGCTTGAAACGCCGAATAATTGCTCGACGGCGCTTGCGGCTTCGAAATCGTTCCTCCGGCGGCGGCCGCGCCGGGGGTAGCCTTCTTCACGATCGGGAGATTCATCACTTCGCGCTTGGCCGCTTCAAACTCCAGCGAATCGCGCCGGGCGTTCGGCGGTGTTCCGCCAAGCTTTTCGATCTCCTGGTCCACTCGCTCCAAGCGATGGTCGGGACTCGGATGGTCTGAGAAAAATTCCGGCGGATTTTTCCCTTTTGACTCCGCTTCCAGCTTCTCGAAGAACTGTGCCATCGCCCGTGGATCGTAGCCCGAATCGTACAGGGCCTGCGTGCCACTTAAATCTGCCTGCGTTTCCGCGGAACGCGAGTAGCGTAAAAGCACTCCGCCCGCGGCAAACGCCCCAAGCTGTTGCATCAGCGCCCCGCTGACGCCACCGCCAAACAGTCCACCGACGATACCAAGTCCGCCTTGCGTTAGCTCCGCCTTGCTCGCCTGGTTTGTGCCGTGCCGCAAGGCTACGTGGGAAAGCTCGTGCGCCATGACGCCGGCCAGTTGCGCTTCGTTATCGGCAGCTTCAATCGCTCCGCGATTGACGAACACATAGCCACCCGGCAGTGCGAACGCATTGATGGAGCGGTCATTCACGCAATGAAATTCCCAGGGATATTGCGCACCGTGTGTATCCAGATGCGCCACAAGTTTCATGCCTAGCTCGGTCAAATAGGCATCCACCTTCGGTGCATTGCAAAGAGGTAACTGTCTTTGCGCCTGTACCGCATTTTGTTTCCCAACCGTGATGTCTTGCTGCACGGAGAATATGTTCCAGCCTGGCTTCAATGGAGTCCGTTGAGCGAAGGCTCCGGGTGCGACCAATAGGGCCAAGCCGGCACAGCAAGCCGCTATTCGCGGCATGAAGATTGGGCGATTTGGCTTTGTATCGAACATGGGGCCTCCCGAGGTCTCAACACCTTTACTGTAGCGCGGCGTCGTCAAAAAGAAAAAGGCCCGGGCAGCTTCGCCCGGGCCGGTAAAAACAAATTCTTTCTTTTTAACGAGCCATGCGTGGAATTGGTTCTGGGAGCCGCGACGAGGACGGTTCGTCCACCGTCTTACCACTCTTGGCCTGCGCTACTTTCACAGGGACAACCGGCTCGACTTTTCTCACCGGCACGGAAAGATTTTCGCCTTCCCGGGTAAAGGTCAGTCCTTCGTACTTTTTGTTGTAGTCGATGCAAATCAGATCGCCCAGATGAACCTGTTCGGTCGCCAGCAAGTTCGCCAGCGGGTACACAATGTGACGTTCAATCGCGCGCTTGAGGTGCCGCGCGCCATATCGCTGGTCGGTTCCCTCTTGCAATAAAAAGTCGCGAGCCGCACTCGTCACGCGGAACAAAAATTGTCCCCGCGCCGTTTCCAGCACCCGTTGCTGAACTTGGCCGAGTTCGATTTCGAGCACTTCCTCCAGTTGCGTTCTTTGCAGCGGATGGAACACCACCACTTTGTCCAGCCGGTTCATGAATTCCGGCGAAAACTTCCGCCGCGCCGCTTCCACCGCCGTGCGTTCCACCTTCTCGTCTAGCCCCGTTATGGGCTTGTCCTTCGGCTGAATGAATCCCATCCCGCCGTTCATCAATTCCGTAATCTCGCCCCCACCCAGGTTCGAAGTCAGGAAGATCACTGTCTGCGACAAATCCACCCGACGATTGTCACCGAGCGTCAGAGTCGCTTTATCGAGCATCCCCAAAAGCAACTGCCACAGCGCATCGCTCGCCTTCTCAATTTCATCAAACAGCAGGAATGAAAGCTTCAGCTTGTCCGTATGATTGGCCGCCAGCGCTTCTTGCGTAATCAGCGGGTGCGTCTCCCGATGTCCCAAATACCCTGGCGGCGAACCAATCAGCTTCGCTATTTCATGCGAGTGCTGAAATTCCGCGCAATCTACCTTGATCACCGCGCGCGGATCGCCAAATAAAATCTCTGCCGCCGCTTCCACTATGCGTGTCTTGCCGGAGCCAGTCGGCCCAAGGAACAGCAAGTTCCCCACCGGATGCCCCGGCGAATTCAGCCCGGCGCAGAACACCTGGTACAGGTCGACCAGCGCCTGCACACCTTCTTCTTGCCCCACGATCTTTGCGCGCAAGTAGTTCTGAAATTCACGAGTGTCATTACTACGTATCGTTGGGTCCAGTTGCTGGCGGGCGGCTGCTCTCATCGACGTTTCCTCATGATTGCCCGTCTGGCACGGGCGATCCTGCGTCTCACTGGCGCATTAACTCTGAAACAAAGCATGAGGAGTTCCATTGCGAACACGAAGTACAACGCCTCTGAAAGCCTGCAATCTCAATAAGATACAGATTTTTCAATTCCGAGGGTCGTCTCACCACGTGAGAATTTGCTTCAAGGTAGTGCAAAGTGAGAGGGCTGAACAGTTTGTGGCCTGCCAAACCAGACGAAAAAGGGCGTGGATCTGGCCACGCCCTAAAGCAATACTTTAAGAATTGTTCCGTTTGTCGATGTTCGAACGGCTAGCGGTCCGTCTTTTTCCTGCTGCTTGGCGCCGGCCCCGCTGCAGGAGTCGCGGCACGCGTCTTACGCTCTTCGGCAATCGCCTCCGTTGGCAAGTCAACGGGACGCCCATCTTGCGCTTCCGTGAGTGCCGCTGCTTTGGCAGCGGCCAATTGGGGAGTCGTTTCCACCAGAGCACCTTCACTCTCCCGAACAAAAGTCAGCTGTTTGTGTTCTCCGTCCCAGTCAATTTTGATCAGGTCGCCAAGGCGCACTTGCTCTGTTGCCAGCAAGTTCGCCAGCGGGTACACAATGTGACGTTCAATCGCGCGCTTGAGGTGCCGCGCGCCATATCGCTGGTCGGTTCCCTCTTGAAGCAGGAAATCCCGTGCTGCGGTAGTTACTTTGAACAGAAATTGTCCCCGCGCCGTTTCCAATACTCGCTGTTGAACTTGTCCCAACTCAATGTCGAGAACCTGTTCCAGTTGCGTTCTTTGCAGCGGATGGAACACCACCACTTTGTCCAGCCGGTTCATGAATTCCGGCGAAAACTTCCGCCGCGCCGCTTCCACCGCCGTGCGTTCCACCTTCTCGTCTAGCCCCGTTATGGGCTTGTCCTTCGGCTGAATGAATCCCATCCCGCCGTTCATCAATTCCGTAATCTCGCCCCCACCCAGGTTCGAAGTCAGGAAGATCACTGTCTGCGACAAATCCACCCGACGATTGTCACCGAGCGTCAGAGTCGCTTTATCGAGCATCCCCAAAAGCAACTGCCACAGCGCATCGCTCGCCTTCTCAATTTCATCAAACAGCAGGAATGAAAGCTTCAGCTTGTCCGTATGATTGGCCGCCAACGCTTCTTGCGTAATCAGCGGATGCGTCTCCCGATGTCCCAAATACCCTGGCGGCGAACCAATTAGCTTCGCTATTTCATGCGAGTGCTGAAATTCCGCGCAATCTACCTTGATCACCGCGCGCGGATCGCCAAATAAAATCTCTGCCGCCGCTTCCACTATGCGCGTCTTGCCGGAGCCAGTCGGCCCAAGGAGTAGCAGGTTCCCCACCGGACGCCCCGGCGAATTCAGCCCGGCGCAGAACACCTGGTACAGGTCGACCAGCGCCTGCACACCTTCTTCTTGCCCCACGATCTTTGCGTCGAGCGACGCCTGAAACTCCATCGTCTGCGAGCTGCGTCTCTCCGGATCGAGTGAAAGCTTAGTGGTGCTCATGACCGCCTCCTCGCGCCGCCAGATTGCTGCGACACGCTTCCAAATCTCCCGCGCGTTCTCGAATCAAACTGAGTCAGCTTGACCTGAATCGTGGTTTGCAGAAGCCGCAATTGCACGAGCAGCTCCTTCGCCACAGCGGGTGATTCTGAAAATTGGACTACCGGCGGAAACAGATCCGCGAGCTCCAGGTGCAGAGACCGAAGCGTGGAGACGAGCTTTTGTACCTCGGGTGAGTTGGAATCGGCCAGATTGATCTTCTGACTTGCCTGTTCGCGCAGCGCTCGCCAGTTGAGCTCCACGAACGGATGCTTCTTGGAAACTTCGCGGACTATCTGATCCGTGATGCGAGCCTTGTCGCCGAGACGCGCAAGATGAAGTTGGCGCACTTTTCCACCGCGGCGCACGTTGTGCACCAGATAGAACGAATTACCTTTGCGCCGAACGAAAGCCATACCTTGTCTCCCGCTTCGTCCTGGATGTAGTGTATTTGGCTTCCACTACACCCGTCAATGATTAGACGTAAAATCTTTCCTAAAGTTGCAACCAATCTGTTACGCGCAAAATTAAGCGCGAACCGCGCAAAACGAGCATCTGTTTTTTCGCTGTGTTCCATTCGTGCTTCGCATCGTTAGCTCCAATTGAGCACAGCGCAGTTCCCTTCCGATTGTTGCCGAGCTAAAAAGTTTCTCTGGCCGCCGCTTCCTTTTCGCTCCAACTCTCATGCACTCTATCCAACCCGCTTCCGGCAAAATGTTCTTGCTGACACGCAGCGCTGCCGATTACGCTCTCCTGGCGCAATCCTATCTCTCTGTTTCGATTGGAGTTCCTGTGTCCTGGGATCCTGTATACCGGCTTGTGAAACTCATTCCCCGGGGACGGGTTTTAACCTATGGGGCTGTTGCCAAAGCCCTCCGCCTCCCGGGCGGGGCTAGAACCGCAGGACGCGCTATGGCAGGTTGCCCTTCGGGCAAAGGCATTCCGTGGCATCGCGTCGTCGGCGCAAATGGCAAACTCTTGATCCGCGAGCCGTACGCCTCCCTTCAGCGAAAACTCCTCGAAACCGAAGGCGTCAAAATGACCGAGCGCCGCGTCAACATGAAACTGCATCAATGGGTCGTGCCAAAACAAAGGAAGACGGTAAAAAGGTCCAAATAAATCCGCTCAGCCGTAGCGCCGGAACTTGTTCCAAAACTCCGGCCACGGCGCTTTCAGCCCTCGACACAAGTAAATATCCGGATGATCTCGCGACTCCTCATTTTCGACGCCGAACTGGTTTGCATTTTTTGCCACGGCCGCGCAACTCGAAAAATTGGCTTCGACTTCTTCCTTCTCCAGACCCACCGCAATGATCGTTTGCGGCTCGTGCGGATCGTACCCGCGATACCAAAACGAATTCGTCCCGGACATCGCATGCGGCAGACCAACCGCCGGTCCATACAAATTCAACGCGCCGCCCTCGCCGTAGTTCCCTGTCAGGATTCCTGTCTTCGCTCGCTCTTCTGCCGGCAGTAGGTTGTAAACGCGGGCGACCGTATCCGCCAGGTCCGTCCAGCCAATCTGCTCGCGAAACTGGTCATGCAATTTGCTCGTCACGCGCCACGCCGCCCCGCCGAACGGCGCAATCGGCATTACAAAAACGGCAAACACAGCACCATTCAAGGCGATTGCAGTCCACTGCAATCCATTCAAGACTTTGGCAGTAACCGGCTCCGCCGTCCGCAACCAATTCCCGAACGCCACGCTTCCTGCGGCAAGCACCACCGGATAAATCGGCGCCGTATAATAAAATCGCGCCTTCGCCAACCAGAACAGCAAAAACGTCACAAGAACCATCCACCCCACCGGCGCATATTTCTTCCGCTCTTCGCGTGCCGACAAAAACCACATTCCCCAAATCGCCAGTGGAGCAGTTGCGAGGTTCACGCACAGGTAAATTTGGTTTAGCAAAAATTCATTGTTCCTCCCCTGCCGTACATCGCGTTCATGCAAGTGCCTTAGAAAATCGAGCGAGACCCAATCGTGCTTCGCCTGCCAGATCAAATTCGGCAAAAACAGCAGGACGGAAATTCCCGCGCCGATCCAAAGCCACTTGCTCGTCAAATATTTCCGCGCATCGGAAAGTAAAACTCCAGCAACAATCCCCAACGTCCAAAATCCCGCCGTGTATCGCGTCTCCATCCCCAACCCCAACGCGAACCCAATCGCCACCCACCACCGCGCATCGCCGGACTTGCACAGCTTTACCAGAAAGTACGTCGCCAGCACACCACACAAATAATCGAACGACACGTACTGAAACACCGCGCCCTGCGCCAACGCCACCGGGGCGACGCACGTCGCCACCGCCGCCAACACTTGCTCACGCCTTCCGCCACCCAACTCTTTCGCGATCAACCCGGCCAGCGCCATCGCCGCGCTAACGGCCATCGCCGCAAAAAATCGGAACCCGACGAGCGAAGTCCCAAACAACAGCAACTCAACGCGTCCAATCAGCGGCGTAACCGGCGGATAGGCCACGAACCCCCAATCGAGGTGCCTTGCATCATCGAGCGTCTGCAGTTCATCGCGGTGAAATCCATACTGCCCGTTCGTCGCCGTGTGAATCATCACACTCGCCAAGGCCAAAAGCAGCAGCACCGCCAGATCCGACTTCGCAAATTCCATCACCCGCTTGTTCATGTGCAATTTCTGCCGATCCTCTCGCACCGCGCAAATCCGTCGCGGCAGTTTAACCGATACTTTCCTCGACTCCGCGCCTGAAATATTTCTGCAACCTGCGCGTACTACGATTTAGCGCATCGTTGGTTGGTCTCGGCGGATGCTGTAGACGCAGAAACAGCGTTTTGCTGTAAACTCGGTACCTTCTCCTTATGCCTGAACCCGTTATTCGAGTCGAAAACCTCGTCAAGCGCTACGGTGATGTCGAAGCCGTTCGCGGCGTCAGCTTCAGTGTCAGCGAAGGCGAAGTCTTCGGCTTGCTCGGACCGAACGGCGCCGGCAAGACCAGCACGATCGAAATCCTGGAAGGCCTGCGCAACGCCGATAGCGGCACCGCGGTCGTCTGTGGTTATGATCCCGGCAAAGACGCCGCGGCTTTAAAATACGTCATCGGCGCAGCGCTGCAATCCACCGCGCTTCCGGACAAGCTTCGCGTGATGGAAGCGCTCAAGCTCTTCGCCAGTTTTTACAAGGCCAATAAGAATCCAGAAGAACTGCTAAAGCGTTTTGGCCTCGAAGAGAAACGCAACGCCTTCTATTCTCAACTCTCCGGCGGCCAAAAACAGCGTCTCGCTCTCGCCATCGCGTTGATCAACGATCCCAAAGTCGTCTTCCTCGACGAACCTACGGCTGGCCTCGACCCGCAAGTTCGCCGCGAGATCTACGACATCATCGAAGAGCTCAAGCGCGACAAGAAAACCATCGTCCTCACAACGCACTACATCGAAGAAGCCGAACGCCTCTGCGACCGCGTGGCCATTATCGACCACGGCAAAGTGATCAAGGAAGGCACTCCTTCGCAATTTAAGCAGGCTTCCGGCGACAAGACCCGCATCGAAGTCCGCCTCGCAAGACCCGAATCTGACGCCACTTTGAAAAATCTCGAAGGTGTCTCTGACTGCCGCGCGCTCAACGGTGCCTACGTTCTCCACTGCCAGCGGCCACCGCAAGCAATCGTCGCGCTCGTCAAGCACCTCGAAACGCAAAACAACGAGCTCGTTTCGCTTGAGATCTTCACGCCTTCGCTCGAAGACGTCTTCATCGAACTCACCGGAAGGAGGCTACGCGATTGAACCACCTCATCCTTTTGACCGGCATGCGCGTCCGCCTCGCCTTGCGCAACAGAATGTTTTTCTTCTTCAGCATCGTCATGCCGCTCGTTTTTTTCTTTCTCTATGCGGCCGTATTCGGGAAGTCCGAGCCACGAACCGTCGCTTATCTACTTGGCCCCGTTCTCGGCCTCAACGTCATGGGCAGTTTTTGGGGACTAAGTGCCGCCCTCGTGGGCTTCCGCGAGCAAGGCATCCTTCGCCGCTTCCACGTCAGCCCCGTCACCGAGCTGGACATGCTGCTCTCCAGCATTTTCGCAAACTACGCCCTGGCGCTTCCCACGCTCGTCATCGAACTCGCCCTCGCCAGGTATATGTTTCGCGTCCCAAGCCTCGGCGATCTCTTCTCAGTGTGGTTGCTGATCACGACGGGCATCGTCTCGTTCGGCTCGCTGGGCCTTGTCATCGCCAGCGTCACCAACACGATGCAGGAGACGCAAGTCCTTAATCAGCTTCTCTGGCTCCCGCTGATCTTTCTGTCCGGTGCCACCATTCCCTTTACGGTTCTCTCCAAAACCGTGCAGCACATCGCGCTGTTCCTTCCCGCGACCTATCTCGTTCACGGCCTCAAACGCGCCATCGTCGAGAGCGCCCATCCTACGTCACTTCTGATCCCCCTTCTTTCGCTCACTGTCTGGTTCATCCTCACCCTATTCCTCTCCACCCAGCTCTTCCGCTGGGAGCCTGAAGCAAAAATCGGACGCAAAGCCAAACTCTACGTCGCCGCCACCGCAATTCCCTTTCTCCTTCTTGGATTGTGGGAAGCGAAATACGGCCGCGTCATTGCCGAAGAAAACACCACGATCCAAAGACTCGACGCCGCCGAAAAAGCTGAAAAAGACAAAGCCCAGCAAGCTCCGAAGTCCCCGGCCGAAACGCCTGAAGCGCCGGCCCTTGAAAAACACTAAAACTCGTCCGCCGCCCAATTTGGTTCTCGCGCTCCAGTGCGTTTCCCGCACACGCAATTGACGCCCTCACTCGCCTACCGTATTCTGACTTTTCGAGTGGGACACTTCACGGGAGCGCAATCATGCCGGTTCAGAAAACAGAGAAAATCTGGCACAACGGAAAATTCGTCAACTGGGACGACGCCAAGCTTCACGTCCTGTCTCACGTCGTCAGCTACGGCTCCGCCGTATTCGAGGGCATCCGTTGCTACGACACCAAACAGGGCCCCGCAATTTTCCGCCTTCGCGAGCACATGCAGCGCCTCATCAACTCCGCGAAGATCTATCGCATGGAGTTGCCCTACTCCCTCGACGATTTTTCGAATGTTGCCTGCGAAGTCGTTCGCCTCAACAAGCTCAACGCCTGTTATGTGAAGCCCATCGTTCTCCGCGGTTACGGCGAAGTCGGCGTCAACCCGCTCAACTCGCCCATCGATTGCTACATGGCATGCTGGTCTTGGGGCGCATATCTCGGCCCGGAAGCGCTCACCAAGGGCGTGGACATCGGCGTCAGCTCCTGGACGCGCATCGCGCCAAACACGCTGCCCGCCATGTCCAAAGCAGCCGCGAATTATATGAACTCGCAGCTTATCCGCATGGAAGCTTCGTTCAACGGCTATGCCGAAGGCATCGCGCTCGATTCTCACGGCCACGTCAGCGAAGGCTCCGGCATGAACGTGTTCCTGGTGAACGACGACGTCCTCTACACTCCGCCGCTCGCCACCAGCATTCTTCCGGGCATCACGCGTGACACGGTCGCGAAAATGGCCGAAGACCTCGGCATCCCCGTGAAAGAAACCGTCATCCCGCGCGAAATGCTCTATGTCGTCGACGAAGTTTTCTTCGTCGGCACCGCCGTCGAAATCACGCCGATCCGCAGCGTCGATCACATCCAGGTCGGCAAAGGCGTCGCCGGCCCCACGACGCGCAAGCTCCAGGAGGAATTCTTCGCCCTAACCAGCGGCACCAAGCCCGATCGTCACGGCTGGCTAACGCCCATCAACGCACCAGTCGCCGCCGCCCGCTGAGCCGGGTGGCAATGCCTGCTGGCTCGATTGCCTTTGATGTAGCGCTGGCATTCCTCTTCGTATCGATTGCAGCGTCCGACGTGGCCACATTTGCCGTGCGCCGCACTTTGCTTCTTCTCCTCCTCTTCCGCTAGAATCCTCGCGGTCGTTACGTCGACCCGGAGGCTCCTGCATGTACTCCACGCCCCAAAAACTTTCCGCCGAGTTCATCGGCACCTTCGCGCTCATCTTTTTCGGCGCCGGTGCCATCTGCGCCTTCGGTTTTTTGCACGAAGCGCTTGGCACCAGCCTCTTCGCCATCGCCATCGCGCACGGCCTCGCCATCGCACTCATGATTTCCGCGCTCGGTCACATCTCCGGTGGACACTTCAATCCCGCCGTCACCATCGGTTTCTGGGTCACCAAGCGCATTACCACCATGGAAGCCATCTCCTATTGGGCCGCGCAAGTCGCCGGCGCCATCGCCGCCGCATTTCTTCTTCGCGCCGTTGTCCCCGAGGAAGTCTGGCGCGCTGCCGCTCTCGGTACTCCTGCCCTCGCCCGCGACTTCACCGTTCTCTCCGGCCTTATCCTGGAAGCTGTCACCACGTTCTTCCTTGTTCTCACCGTCTTCGCCACCGCCGTCGACGACCGCAACTCCTCCCGCCCCTACGCCGGCTTCTGCATCGGCCTCATCATCGCACTCGGCATCCTCGTCGCTGGTCCCTTCACCGGCGCAGCCCTCAACCCTGCCCGCGCCTTCGGTCCGGCCCTAGCCGCAAATCATTGGGCCAACCAGGGCGTCTACTGGGTCGGCCCGCTCCTCGGCGGCTTCTTCGCCGGCCTCCTCTACGACTCCTTCTTCAACCGCAAACCCTAGAGTTGGCTACATCAGCAGCACAAACGCGCCTGCAACCACTAGAGCACCCGCCCACAGCCAATCCAGATTTAGCCAAGCGGTGCGCAACAGACGGAGACCAAGCTTTCGATAAACCACCCACGCCGCGGCCGTCATCACGGTTAAGTACGAAAGCGTATGGACACCGAGAGCTGCCGCTCCTGCCCACGGCGTGCCGACGACCATGCCTGCAGCGTGGCACATACCCGCATGATGCATTTCACTCGCTGCGGAAGCCGGTTGAGAAAGCTTCATCACAAAGGGCAACACCATAAAGCCCGCACCATGAGCGGACGCCATCAGGAACGACCATATCGAAAGGTCTCTAAAACCGACTTGCATTCCTCCGAACCGTGGGTGGCGGTGCCGCCAGAGCCGATAGATACCAAAAACTACGAGTCCCGCACCCATTGTGCTCTTCAGAACGGCCAGCGGAATTACGAGCCGAAGTAAAGCTGCCATCAGTAGGATGGCGCCAACGGCAACCAGGTGCCCCAAGGCAATGGGAGGCAACGAACGCAATACTCCGCGCGCGTTGCCTTGCTGCATTCCCAGGGCGACGGCAAACAGCCAGCCCATCGCTGGGTTAATGCCGTGAAACGCTCCAAGTAACAACATCACTTTCCATTCCATGATCGGTTCCATTCCTCACGAGTAGCAGTAGGAGTCGGAGGAGGCATCTCCCCCTTCCAGACGGATCTGATGCATTCGCATCTCCGAATCTTCCACGAGAAATCGAGAATCAAGCTTCATGCCATTCGGACTGAGGTCCGCTTTGGCAATCCACGCGCGAATGCCGTCCGGATAAAACTGATCGTCCCACGGTGTGTACAGCGCATTGCTGAAGTACGCGCGCTTCCCGTCTCGGCTGAGCTCGACCATCTGCGGGCCGCCGTTCAGCGCTTTGCTCGGATTCGATGGATGTGCCGTTTGCCCCACGATCCCACCGAGCCGGATGGAGCTGACCTTCTTCGGATGGAACGGATCGCTGACTTCGTACTGAATGAACTCGCCTGTTCCCCAGCACGAAACGTACAAATACCGGTCGTCAAGAGAAAGATTGATGTCCGTAACGAACGGCGGAACAGCGCCGAACCCTTTGAGAAACGGTGGCAGATTCGCCGGATCGGCTGGCTCCGCGGGAATATCAATAACTTTCTTGATGCGCCAGCCGGCCGCAGAACCCGTCTTGCTCTCTTCGCGATGCCAGACCCATATCGAAGCCGACAGGTCCTTCAACGAGACGACCACACCGAGAAATCCGTATGGGCGTGTGGGATCGTGGGCAGGACGCAGCTCAAGCGCCATCTGATACTCGTCGCCGAGCGCAAGTTCTTGCACGTGACGCCGCCGGCGTAGATCCCAGACTTGCAACTTGTTGCCGTACTTCCCCGCCAGCAAAAGCTCGGGATTCACTCCGTCCTTCACCATGTTGGGAGTGCCCCACGCACTGGTGATCATCGTGTCGTATCCCAAATGCCACCAAACGTCGTAGGCGAGCTGCTGCGGGCCACGTTCAAGCTCCCAGCGTCCGCGAATGTCAAACGTCTCAGGGTCCATGATGAACGTGCCGCCCGGACCGTTACCGTCCGGAGCACCCAACGCGCTCATATAAATTCCGTCCGGACCGCAGTGAACCGTGTGCGGCGCGGCGTAACCGGTCCGTTTCGCCAACTCCTCCGCTTCAATCACTTTTACGATTGTTGGCTGGCGCGGATTCGGTTTGGTATCCAGGATATGAATTCGCGACGAATTGATGCCCGGCACGATCAGGTACCGACGTTCCATGTGAGGGTGCGGTGCATAGGGGCACAGACATGAACTGCAAGCATTCCAACCAAAATGATGGAGCTCATCGCCCGCAGTCGGCATGTCTACCCGCCCGACGATTCTTCCGTATGATTTCGAATCGGGGTCGGTATCCACAACGCCGATCGCATCGGGACGTCCTTGCTTTGTCGGGTTGATCATCGCGACGTATGCAAGCCGCTCTGGCGCTGCCTCGCCCGCCATGGCGGGAGACGGGTAAAACGTAGGGTCCGGTTTAAGTAGTGGCACAAGAATTCTCCTTTTCAATCGCGAGTCTGGAGGAAGTTGGCGAGAGCGTCTATGACCGCGGCACCGGACATGTTGCCCCGGACACCGGAATGCCTTGACGCTTTGATTCAGGCTCTGCGATTCTTGCTCCACACTCCGGAACAGGTCTCAGCAAGAATGCGGCGGGAAAGGTTTTAGAATGGACGTACTGTCTGACGTGCTACGAGTCGTGCGGCTTTCGGGTGCAGCGTTTTTTACCGCCGAGTGCTCCCGCCCGTGGGCTGTTGAATCTCCCATGCCGGACATGCTGCTGTCGATGGTTGGTGCAGAAGACGGCTGCGTCGCGCTCTTTCACATCCTTATCGACGGCGAGTGCATCGTGGAATGTAAAGGCCTCCCGCCAGTCAAGATGTACGCGGGTGACGTCGTCATATTTCCGCACAGTGAACCTCATACAATGTGCAGCCACTCCGGTGTAAAACCGATTCAAATCGGCTCCGTGATTTTGCCGGCTTCCCCTGAATCGTTGCCAAAAATCAGCTTCGGTGGGGACGGAGAAAAGTCGAGATTTCTGTGCGGATATTTGAATTGCAATCAAAGCTTTCGCCACTTGACCGTTGCGCTACCGAAAATGCTCGTCGTGCGCAGCCGCAACGATTTTGCCGTGGATGCGATTGATCGTGGGGGCGTGAGGCCGGCGAACGTCACCGGTGGTTCTCGCACCTGGCTTGGTACGACGCTGAAGTACACCATCAGCGAAGCGCGAAATGCGCAGCCGGGGAATAACGCCATGCTCGGAAGGTTAACTGAATTGATGTTTGTCGAGATTCTCCGGCAATACATGCACCAGTTGACAGAAAACCAGGGCGGCTGGCTCGCAGGTCTGAACGACGCCTACGTGGGAAAAGCTCTGCGTTTGATTCACGCTAGCCCCGAGCGGAATTGGACCGTTGGTGAATTGGCCCGGGAAGCGGCCACATCGCGCTCCGTCCTGGCCCAGCGATTTACCGAACTCGTCGGCCAATCGCCTATGCGCTATCTCGCGGACTGGAGAATCCAGCTCGCCAAGCAGATGCTGCGAGATGGCCCGGAGGGCATCGGCGAGGTGTCCGCGCGAGTAGGATACGAATCAGAGGCCGCGTTCAATCGTGCGTTCAAACGCGCGACGGGTTCCCCACCAGCAAGTTGGCGCAAAAAAATGCTGACGGCGGTCGCCTCTTTCGGCGCAATTTTTCTGCCTCTCCACGGATGGCTGGCAACACTCATTGCGTCCTGACCCGCATTTGCCCGTACCGTAAGCGCCCTGTCGCAAGCCGTCTCAAGCTACGAACCCTCCCTGTACTCTCGTCTAGGTAACTACACCGCAACCACCCTTTTCGCATTCCTTGCCCGCTCCTTTCACGAATGTTACTTTCGCAATCGGGCCAATTCGTACGCCATTTTTGTGCTTTTTTCCGACGACTTAACGCTGAGAACTGAGAACTCCACATGGCCATAAGCATTGACGACCTTCTTCGCCGCGCCGTAGAAAACAAGTCCTCCGACTTGCACCTCAAAGTCGGTAATCACCCCTATCTCCGTATCGACGGCCTGCTGACGCCCATCTCCGAAGTCCCCCGCATCACGCCTGAAGAAATGCTCTCCATGGCGTTCAGCATGATGACCAACCGCCAGAAGCAAAAGTTCAAGGAAACCGCCGAGCTCGACATGGCCTACGGCGTCGCTGGCCTCGGCCGCTTCCGCGTCAACGTTTTCCAGCAGCGCGGCAACGTCGGCATGGTTCTCCGCGTCATCCCGACCAAAATTCGCACCGTTGAAGAGCTCAATCTTCCCAACGTCATCAACAAGATTTGCGAAGAGCAGCGCGGTCTCGTGCTCGTCACAGGAACCACTGGTTCTGGTAAGTCCACGACCCTCGCTTCGATGATCGACCGAATCAACGCCAATCGCGCCGATCACCTCATCACCATCGAAGACCCCATTGAATTTCTCCATCGCGACAAGCGCAGTTTCATCAATCAGCGCGAAGTCGAAGTGGATACTGCAAACTTTTCCACCGCCCTTCGCGCTGCCCTTCGTCAGGACCCGGACGTCATACTCGTCGGCGAAATGCGCGACCTCGAAACCATTTCCACCGCTCTTCTCGCCGCCGAAACCGGCCACTTGGTTTTCTCGACCTTGCACACCCTCGACGCCACCGAAACCATTCAGCGTATTATCGCGGTCTTCCCCCCGCCGGAGCAGAAACAGATTCGCTTGCAGCTCGCCGCCACGTTAAAAGCCGTTGTCTCCCAACGTCTCGTGCGCCGCGCCGACGACAAAGGCCGCGTCCCCGCCTGCGAAGTCATGATCGCCACCGCCTACATCCGCGACTGCATCATCAACGCCGATAAAACACGCCTGATCCACGACGCCATCTCTGCCGGCACTTCGCAGTACGGCATGCAGACTTTCGATCAATCCATCTTCGATCTGTACACCAAGCAGCTCATCACGCTCGAAGAAGCCTTGCTCCGCGCTTCTAACCCGGACGAATTCCGCCTCCGCATCCAGGGTATTCGCTCCGCGGCCGACGCTGCCCGCGAGGAAATGGCCAGTCAAATGGCCGACTTCGAACGCTTCAGCCGCAAGTAACTTCAAAACGATTAAATGGGCCCAAGGAGCAGCCATGCGCAGAAAGGTCATATTTGCATTTCTTTTCTGTCTGGTCGTTGCCTCTCTCGGTGTTTGCCCAACCACAAAAGCGTCGCCTCGGCCGCTCCGCAAGAGTGAAATCCTTGCGCTTGTCGCAGGCGACATCTTTCCCGACAACGTCGTGATGGAAATTCAGGCAGACGGCTTGGCATTTTTGCCGGACGATGATTTTCGCTCGCTGCTCGCCGGCGCGGATCCGAAAATCATCGCTGCTCTGAATGTTGCAAACGCCGTATCTTCCACAGGGAACGAGTCGGTGAAGGAAAAACAGCTGTTACAACGGTTGAGCCGCGCGGGCAGTCAGATTAAAGCAAAACAGTTCGACGCTGCCGTCGAAACACTTTCGGCGTCCCTTTCGGGCGACACTGGAAAGAACGAACTTGGATTCGTCGTGGGAGTAATTCTGCTTGATCAGGGCCGCTTTGCGGAAGCTAGCCAACTTTATTCCCAAATCGCCGCCTCCGACCCCGATTTTCCTCAAGTGCACGCGAGGCTCGGCGGCGCTCTCTATAACGGTAGTGAGCCTGAACGATCGCTGCGCGAAAACAAGATCGAATTGGCGCGAAATCCAAAAAATCCGGTGGCTCACTCAAACGCGGGCCTCGCCCTTCGCGCAATGCACAATTTGAACGGCGCCAAAGCCGAACTGGAAGCGGCAGTCCAAAGCAATCCGCGCTACCAGCCCGCCTACGACAATCTCGGTATCGTTCTGTCGGAACTTCACGATGATGCCGGTGCAGTCGCCATGCAGAAAAAAGCCTTAGCCCTCAACCCCGCCGACGCCAGCGCTCACTACAATCTCGGTGCCACGTATTACGCCAAGGGCGACTACATTTCCGCTATTCGCGAATATCGCGAGGCCAAACGCCTCGACCCGAGTCGCCTCGACGTCCGCCAGAACCTCGGCGCTTCTTTGCTGAACGTCGACCCCGCCGCCGCAGTCACCGAGTTCCGTGAGCTTCTGAAGATCGCTCCCGATTTCCCAGTGTGCCGCCAATGCCTTGCCAATGCATTGACTCAAGTTGGGAATGCGAAAGAAGCTGAAAAAGAATACCTGATCGCAATCGAGAAAGATCCCGCTTCCCCCGGACCTCATGACGGTCTCGGCCACCTCCGCGAAAACCTGAAAGACTACGACGCCGCCCTATCCGAATATCGAAAAGCCGAGCAACTCGACGACTCAATGGCCCATCCAGTCGCCGATTCCGGGCGCGTCCTTTTGCTCCAGAAGAAATATTCCGAAGCGGCCGCTGAATTGAAACGCGCTGAAGAGATGGAACCCGGCGACTGGGAGCATCACGACGACCGGGGCCGCGCCTTCGAAGGTGCCGGTAACCTCGATGCCGCTGCCGCCGAATACAAAGAGGCACTAACTCTTCAGCCAAAGGAAATTCGTGCGCGCCTTGATCTCGCGAATGTGCTCGAAAAGAAAGCCGATTGGCCTGGTGCTCTCAATAATTATCGCCGCGCTTCCCTCGACGAACCACCACCCAAGCCGGGCTTGAATCAACCGTTCTTCAACTCTGCGCATACTTATGAGGCTGCCCAACAGCGCTTCGCGAAACATGTTGCGGATTTGCGCGCTGCGGGAAAATCCACCGAAGCAAATGCACTTGAAGTCCGCGTGAAAGCCGCATCCCCTGTCCCGGACGCCAACGACAAATTCCATCTCGCGCTTCAGGCCAGCAAGAAGGCCGTCGAGCAACGGCAGTTCGACAGCGCTTTGACTTCAGCGAAGGAGGCCATTGCCATCGCGGGAAAGATTCAGCCGCAGGATGGCCGTCTCGCCGAAGCTTACGAACAACTCGGCCATGTCTACGGTTGGCAAATGCAGCCGAAACTCGCAATGGAAAACTATAACCACCAGCTCGCCGCGGCTCAATCCGTTTACGGGGCAAAATCTCCCGTCGTTGCGGGAGCCTTGCAGAACCTGGCGCTCGTATCCCTTGCGCAACACGATTTCGCCGGTGCAGAAGGTTTCTTCAATCGTACGATCGAACTCAATACTGCCCTTTTCGGAGAGAACAGCACTCCCGTAGCAGACAGCCTTCGCGGTCTCGCCCATGTTTACATGGTGCAGCGCGACTTCCCCAAGGGCGAGGCGACGTTACTTCGAGTGAAAAAAATCTACGAAACCGCTTACGGAGCGGAGAATCAAATGATGGGCGTGCCGTTGGCTGGACTCTGCTCCCTTTACGACCAATGGGGCAAGCAAGATAAATCCGCCGAATGCCACGCGCGCCTCGCCGCGTTGGCGCCGAAATAGCCCATGAGTCCCGAGCATGAACAACCCCGGCCGGCCCCCGCTCAACTGGACGCGGCGGTCGGAATTTTCATGTGGCTCACCGCCAACCGCGAAAGAATTCTTCGCTACGCATTCATCCTCCAATTCACAGCGGCAATTCCATTCCTGTGGCTCGCCAACATGACCGGCAAAACCCAAGCCACTCTGCTCTTTCGCAGCAAAGCCGCGACCGGTACCGTTGTCGCTATCGTTCCGCTCCGTCAATACAAAACGTCGGCTTCCGGCGTCCTATATTCGAGACGAACCTCCTACGATGTAATCGTCGAATTTAATCCCGGTGATCAGCCCATTCGTTTTCAGGATCGTCGCGGGACCCCGTTCGCCGCAATCGTCGGTTCGCCGGTCCGCGTCATCTACGATCCGTCGCATCCGCTCACCGCAATTATGGATCGCGGCTACTGGAACTATGTTCCTTGGGCGCCCTGTGCCGCCATCGGACTTTTGCTAGGCTTCGTCGCGCTCAGAGGGTTTTTCGCACTTCTCTTTTCACGGGTCCGTTCGGGCTAATCGCGCGCGGCCAACTCTGCTAACCGTACTTCCCATTTGCGGCCGACGATCGAATTTCTTCTTCCACCGAAAATACCTCCCGCGGCGCCTCCGCAAACCGCGCATCCAGCTTGTACGCTTGATCTTCCAACGGAATCGCCAACCACGAAAGATTTTTCACGAACCCGCGCACATACAGGTCCACGTACCGTTCAAACCCAAGAATTTCGATTTGAGCTGCATGCACCACTCCATGAAAGAGCGCCCTCGATTCGATCCGTTCGTTAAAAACGATTACATCCACGTACGTTACCGACGCCATGTGCACAAAATCCGGAAATCGCCCGCTCGTCATCCGCAACGCCTCTGCGTAAAACGGTGGCGGCGGAATCCGCGCGCCCTGCAGCACCAAAATCTTTACTTTGTCCAACATCTCTTTCGAAAAATACGGCTGGATCGCCGCGCGCCAATCCGCTCCAAGCGGCCCGCTATGGGGAAGGTAAAGCTGCTGTTCGCCGCGGAAGTACGCGGTCACACCTGCGACCATCTCTAGGATTCGCGATTCTGTGAATTCGCCTGGATTCACGGGCCGTCTCTAGTGGAGCGTTTCAAACCTTACTCCCAACCGTACGCCACCCGCAATCCTCTTTGCACTTCTTGTGCTCCAGCCACTCGCGCGTTATTATCGCTGCTCGCGCAGCTTGCGAATCTCTCCCAAACACAAACTCTCTGGAGAAAACTTATGCTTCCGCCCGAATGTCTTCCCACTCGCCGTAATTTTCTCAAAATCGGCGCCGCCATCGCAGCCGGCGTATCCCGACTCTCCCTCGCCCCGCAGCCGGCGCTCGCACAGCAAGATCAGGCATGGCTCATCGGTCCGCAAAAAGGCTTCACGCCGGAAATCGGCACGCTCGTCTCCATGATGGCCTTCACCCGCATGCAAGTCCTCTCGAACGTCAAAGGCCTTTCGCAGCCCGACCTCGACTTTCTTCTAGACGGCAAAGCCAACACGATCGGCGCGCTGCTCATGCACCTCGCGGCAACCGAAACGTACTACGGCCTCAACTCATTCGGCGGCATGAAATGGGATTCCTGGCCCGACGAAGTCAAAAAGAAGTGGGATGTCCCAATGAACCTGGACGAGCCTGCGCGAAAGGCCATCAAAGGCAACAGCCTCGACTACTACGTCAACATTCTTCACGAATCGCGCGAAAAAAATCTCGCCGAGCTGAAAAAACGCGACGACAATTGGCTCACCGTCGTGGACACCGAGATGGGCATGAACAATTTCGCTAAATGGTTCCACGTCGCCGAACACGAATCAAATCATGACGGCCAAATCAAGTTTCTCAAGGGCCGGGTACCGGGTGCCAAGCCCTCCGCCTGAGCATTGCCGGCCACATTGTCCAAAATCAAGAACTGGCGCGCCGTCTTTCTCTACGGCGCGCCAGTTTCCTTTTTCTGACAACTCATCCGCTTCAATTAGTCGTCGAGCCTTTGCCCCGTCTGCGGGTCAAGCAGTAACCGGTGCGCTTGCGGTCCATCGTTGAAATCAAACATGTTGTTCAGCGACCCCGTAATCGCATCCGTCGATCCATTCCCGATCCGGCCCAGGTTCCAGTTGTCTTCGACGAACCGCAGAATCGACGATTGATCCGTGATCGTATCGTCGATGAAATTTGGTTTCGCCCATGGCGAAACCACCAGCAGCGGCAACCGTGGACCGAAGCCGCACCGGCCGTTCTGCGTTCCACCGCCAATGTCGTTCGCTTTCGGCGCGCCGCAGTTTCCCGGTCCGAGCAATTGGTCGTCCGAAACATTCGACTGGTTCACGATCGTCCCCATTTGATGGTCGTACCACCCGTCCGAGTCGTCCCACGCAATCACGATCGCCGTGTCTTTCCAGAACGGGCTTTGCATGATCGCGTTGATCGTGTTCACCAAAAAAACCTGCTCGTCAATCGGACTCGAATATCCTGCGTGCCCGTCCTGGTACGCCCCCGCCTTCAAGTACGACACCGCCGGCATGTTTCCAGCCTTCAGCGCCGAAAAAAAGTCGGTCAGGTCGTACTGATGATTTGCTCCGTCCGAACTCGTCCCGATCCGCGAGGCGCTGCTCGGCCTCGTATGGTGAACGTTCGTCGTCTGCGGGTAGTACATGAATGGTTCGTGGTGTGGAATGTAATCTCCCGCGTTCACCACCGCATCGTCACCCGCAAGTCCCGTGTGGTGCTGTCCGCAAACCGCACGTCCCTTTGCGTCAACGCCGGTCGGCGCGAATCCTCCTTGGAACCATCCCCACGTGATTCCCTTCGCGTTCAGCAAATCGCCGACGTTCTTCCCTGACATCGTAATCTGATTTACGGTTTGGAATTTTGGGTTCGACGCGACGCAGTCGTCCAGCAACGGCCGCGGATCGCCAACCACTGCCCCGGTCGTCGCTCCGTTCGCAATATTTCCGACCGGATTCGAAGGCGTACCGTTAGGCCGCGTCGGCGCAATCGTTCCCGGAAACGTATTGCCCGCAATCAAGTTCAGGGCGCCGGGAGCCGAAGGCCCGAATGTCGTTCCCCATGAGTTGTCGCTCATCGCAAAGTACTGCGCGTAGTTCCACATCGCCGTCACGGTGTTTCCGTCGTAGTAGCCCATCGTGCTCGCCGGCCCCAACACCGCATCATTGCAGCTGAGCTTCTCCACGAACATATCCATCAACCCGCCGTGCGCCGCGGCTTGCTCGTCATTGTAGTTGTGGTCTTCGTCGCACGTCACTGGAACGCTGGGCGGAATCCGGAACGGATTTGCCTTATTCGGGTTGTTCGTGATCAATCCCGACGAAAGAAGCGTATTTGACTCCGGCGTATTTCCCTTCGCATGAAACGGAATTTCACCCGGCAGGTTGAACGCGTGCGGATAAGTTCCAAAATAGTGATCAAACGACACATTCTCCTGAAAGATGACGACCACATGCTTGATCGGCGTCGTGGTCCTGTTATTACCACTGCCATCTCCAGCAAGCGATGCTCCCGGCGTCAAAAGCAGCGCAGTTGTAGCCAACGCGGCGACGCCCCGGCGAATACTGTTTTCCATGAATCGGCTCCTTAAGTAAGAAAGTCGAGCCGGCTTCGGCCACCCACAGCCGTCGCCCTCTCGGTTCATTCCAAGTCGCCGTGATGATTGTCCGCCCTCTGTTATTCCCCGATGAATGCCCCGTCAATTCTCCCTTTATCGTCGCCTCGACCGGTCCTTTCAGTCCGCCCGCCGCGCGGGCGCCCACAGTCTTGCGTCGGAAAATCTATTCCTCCTGGTCGTTCGTTGCCTCTTTACTTCCTCACTCCCTTACTTCATCTTTTCTTTGTGTTCTCCCGCCCCCGCAAACTCGACACAGAGCAAGACCTCTACGACTACGCCCTCGGCGTCCTGATGCGCCGCGCCCACTCCGTCCACGAAATGAAAACGAAACTCCTCCGCCGCGCCGACTCCGAACTCCTCGCCCAAGTCGTTCTCGCGCGCCTCAAGGAATCCGGCCAACTTGACGATTCCCGCTACGCTAAACAATTCACCCGCACTCACGCCGAAGTCCGTAAACAGGGCAAATTCCGCATCGCGCGCGACCTCCGCGCGCGCGGCGTTCCCGATCGCCACATTAACGAAGCCCTCGCCGAAGCCGCTGAATCCAACGACGAAGCCGCCGTCGTCCGCCAACGCATCGAACAGAAACTCCGTTCCTTTCGAGGCCGGGGTTCGAGGCTTGTACTCACAAGCCCCGAAATGAAAAAGAAGGCGGACAAGAAATTCGCCTCCATCTACCGCTCTCTCCTCGCCGCCGGCTTCCCCCCCGACCTCATCCGCCGAGAACTAAAATCCCTCACTCACGAATCCCTCCCAGAACCAGAACCCGACGAACTCTCTGAATAATTCTCCTAAACGCTTCTCACATCCCGCAAACTCTCTCGAATCAATAATTTTTCTTCCCTCACTCTCTCCCGTCAGAACTTCCTCAGACATTCCCCATCCTCTCGCCATGACGCACTGCCCCCGCCTGCGTCCAAATTGCCGACATGTCGCTCACTCGCCCAATTCGTCGTCTTCTCTTATTGCTTCTCCTGCCCGCTTCACTCCTGAAAGTCTCCGCCCAGCTTCCCTCCACCGGCCCCAGAACCGCTTCCGCCGCCCGCGCCGATCATCCGCCTCGCCTCGACGGATCTCTCGACGACCCTCTCTGGGCCGACGCTCCCTTCGTCTCCGATTTCCGGCAACGCGAACCGCTCGAAACCCAACCCGCTACGGAAAAGTCTGAAGTCAGAATCCTCTATGACGCCCGCCACCTCTACATCGGCATTCATTGCTACGACTCCGCTCCCAGCGCCATCGTCGCCACGCAGCTCCGCCGCGACGTCTCCCAGGACCTCGACGACAATTTCGCCGTCGCCATCGATTCCACCTTCAGCCATCGCAACGCCTACGTCTTCCAGGTCAATCCGCTCGGCACGCAGCGCGACGGCCGCATCGTGGAAGAGCTGTCTCCCTTGGGCGGAGACTCCATCATCGATCCCAGTTGGGACGGCCTATGGACCTCCGCCGCCAAAATCACCTCCGACGGCTGGACCGCCACCATCGACATTCCTTTTAGCACTCTGAATTTCCGCGGCGCATCTGTCGCCGCTTGGGGTCTCAATTTTCGCCGCTTCATCCGCCGCAAAAACGAAGAAGACGAGTGGTCCGGCTTCCGTAGAATCTTTCCGTTCTGGCGGATTTCGCAGGCAGGCCAATTAAAGGGTCTCGATGGCATCGAAAGCGGCGGCCTTCTCGTCGTCAAACCGTACGGCCTTGTCGGCGCGCAAAGCGTTTCCGGCCAGCCTTGGAGCACGCTTCACTCCGGCGGTGTCGACGTCAAGTACGGCCTCGCGCGCAATCTCGTCGCGCTCGCAACCGTCAACACCGACTTTTCCGACGCCGACGTCGATCAGCAACAATTCAATCTCACTCCGTTTCCCATCGCCATTCCGGAAAAGCGCCGCTTCTTCCTCGAGAATTCCGACATCTTCGATTTTCTTCTTTGGAATCAGGACCTTCTCTTCTTCTCTCGCCAGATCGGCATTGACCCCAATACCGGTCAGGAAGTCCCCATCGACGCCGGCGGAAAAATCGCCGGTCATGTCGCCGGTCTCGACCTCGGCGTTATGGACGTCCGCACACGCGCCGTTGGCCCCAATCCCGACGCAAACTATTCCATCGTCCGCGTCAAACGTCCCCTCACTCCCGGCTCCTACATCGGCTTCATCGCCACCGACAAGGAATCCGGCAATCCCCTCGATCCTTACAACCGCTCCGGCGGCCTGGATGCAAAATTCATCCTCTTCAAGAATCTCAATCTCCGCGGTTATTACGCCGAAACCTGGAGCCCTGGCCTCCATTCGGACAACGCCGCTTTCGGTGGCCGCCTCACCTACGCCAACAATTGGGTCAACATCTACGCCGGCCGCGGCATCACCGAAAAAAACTTCAACGCCGAAGTCGGTTTCCTCTCCCGCACCGGCGTCGAGTCCACCATCGTTCAGGCCACCCTCACGCCTCGCCCGCATTTCTGGAATCTGCGCGAAGTCGATATCGGCGGCCTCCTCGACAGCAATCCCAGCACTTCCGGCACCTTGAACTTTCAGGAAGTTGCTCCAATCATCCAATTCCAATTCAACAACGGCGCCGAAATCGACACCTCTTTGCAGGACATGATCGCCCAGACTCTGCCCGCGCCTTTGCATTTATACAAGGACATCTCCATCCCAGCCGGCAGCTATCGTTTTGCTTCTCACAAACTTTCGTACACATCCGCCGGCGGAGCCCGCTTCACTTATTCAGGTTCTTTCCTCTGGGGCGACTACTACAGTGGAACGCTCAAGACCGCCACCGCCACCGCGCAATACCGCCCCAACGCCAATCTCGCCCTGGCTCTCAACAACACGCTCAACGTCTTTCGTCTGCCGACGGGAAATTTCAATATCGCGCTCTCCGGCCTCCAGGTTAGTTACGCCTTCACTCGCTTCCTTAATCTCACGACGTTTTTGCAATCCGACACCGCCCAGGCCAAAGCCGCCAGCGCCAACATCCGCCTGCGCTACACCTTCCGCCCGGACAGCGATCTCTACGTCATCTACAATCTCGGCACCCGTTTTCAAACGCTCGCTGCCGGCAACCCTCTCCCTATCCGCGAAGCGAAGTTCGTCGTCAAGCTCACCTACTCCTGGTCCCGCTGATGAACACGCGCTCAACTCGCGCGAGTATAATGTCGCAGCAGCCTTTAGAGGGTCGTTTGAATTTTTTGGACCGTGACCCGATAGGTCAAAAATCCACACGGCCGTCTACTCTGGAGATTGTTCCCGTGCAGGGCGATTTCATAATCGGCGAGTGGCTCGTCAGCCCGTCCGTCAACCTCATTTCGAAAAACGGCGACGGCATGCGCGTCGAACCGAAAGCCATGCAGGTGCTGCTCTATCTGTCCGAGCACCAGGGCGTCGTCACAAAAGAACAACTCATTTCCGCCGTCTGGCCCGATGTTTTTGTCACGGACGATGTTCTCCCTGGCTGCGTCTCCGCTCTTCGCAAAGCATTCCAGGACAACGCTCGGCGGCCTCGCATCATTGAAACCATTCACAAAAGTGGCTATCGCCTTCTCTTGCCCGTCGAACCCGTCAGCGCCAACCGCCATGAGCAGTCTTCTGCCGCCGTCCCGCCCACTTCACTCTGGCAGCGCATCCGTGCCCGCCGTGTTAGCTTGCCCGTCGCTGCGATTCTTCTCGTCGCCCTCACTCTCGTCGGCGTTTCTCGCCTCTCCTCCCGCACCACCTACGATTCACTCGCCGTTCTTCCTTTCTCCACTCCGGAAAACGATTCCGCTTCTCAATATTTAAGCGACGGCATCGCCGAGCAGGTCGTCAACGATCTTTCCCATCTCCGCACGCTCAATGTCATGGCTTGGACCACCGTCTCTCGCTATCGAGAGCCGCAGCTTGACGCTCGCAGCGTTGGCAGCGATCTCAAGGTCAAAGCCATCCTCACCAGCCGCCTGCTTCATGAAGGCGATCGCATCATCGTTCAAACAGAACTCGTTGACGTCGCCACCGGCTCCGAACTCTGGGGTCAGCGCTACGAACGCACCATGGCCGATATCTCCGGCTTGCAGCGGCAGCTCTCCCAGGATATCGCCGCCAATCTCCGGGTCCGCCTCACCGGAACCGAACAATTCAAAATCCAGCGCCCACCGAGTACTTCTCCCGAAGCGTACGAGCTTTACTTGAAAGGTAGATTTTTCTGGGGCAAACGCACCAAGCCGGGCCTGCGACAAGGAATTTCCTATTTCGAACAGTCCATCCATTCCGACCCAAACTTCGCCCTCGCCTACGCCGGCCTCGCCGATTCCTACACACTCCTCGACGATTGGGGCAAAACCCCTCCGCGTGACTCCTTCCCCAAAGCCAGAGCCGCCGCCGAAAAAGCCCTCGCTCTCGACGATTCCCTCGCCGAAGCCCACGTTTCGCTCGCAATGGTTCGCGCTTGCTATGACTGGGACTGGAATGGCGCCGAGCAGGAATTCCGCCGCGCCATCGAACTCAACCCCAATTACGCCACCGCGCATCAGTGGTACGGTTTATTGCTAGCTTCCCTGATGCGTTTTCCGGAAGCCGAACGCGAAGTTCGCCACGCTCAGCAACTCGAACCCCTGTCCCCCATCATCAACGTCGGTGTCGCGGAAGTTCTCACTTGGGAGCGCCGCTACGACGAAGCCATCGTCGAATACAAAAAGGTCCTCGAACTCGACCCCTCCTTCCTCGGCACTTACGGAAATTTGGCGGAGGTTTACACCGAGAAGCACATGTACGCCGATGCCCTCGCCATTCTGAAGAAAAAATGCGCGATGGATGACGAATCTGATTTCGCGCGCACGCTCGATGACTCCTATTCGCGCTACGGCTACCAGGGCATCCTGCGCGCCGAACTAAATTTCGATCTCGCCGCTCGCGCCACAGGCGACTACGGAAATCCCGCCAGCATCGCCGAATTCTACGCCGCGCTCGGCGATACACCCCGCGCTCTCGAGTGGCTTCAAAAAGCTTACGAGGAGCATTCGAGCGGCATGCAATTCCTTGCCGTCGACGCCCACTTCGATTCCCTCCGCTCCAATCCCCAGTTTCAATATTGGCTGGGTGTCGTCGGCCTTCCCTCTACTGCCGCCGCAACCCCCCAATCCCCCTCCCACCCCGCCACACCTCACTCCTCCAAAATGTAGCGACACGCTTGAGCTCCCCTCCTTTCCTTTTCACCAATCACATGCGCGGAGTGTTAATTCTGCGGAGGGAAAACCACTTGCCATCTTCCCTGCTCGGCAACACCGACATGTATCTAACTTCATTTGACTCTCCCATTTCCGCGTGCTAGAAAACCGCAATCATGCAAACTCTGCAGAGCTATTCCTGCTGAGAAAGGTGTCCTCCATGAAATCGAATCTCGCGTTTCCGTCAATTCTGACGACCGCGGCATTCCTCTGCGCTTTCCCGGTCCAATCCACATCTGCGCAAACCGCTCCGCCCGCGCCTCGCAAGCTGCAACTTACGGCCGCCGATGCGGCTGCCTCTGATGGCGCAACGATCGTCTTTCAGCACGTTCATCCCGCAAGGACCACCGCCGGCGATGCGTTGAAGCGCAGTTCACTCCGAACACCTGGCGAGCGCGCGAACGCCGTTTCGAACCGCGCTTCCGTGTCGTCATCCTTTACTGGCTCGGGCGGAACCGACCAAAACCGCTTCCCCGCAGACCTTTCCTACCTCGGTGGCGCTGTGGTCCCCTTCGCCCAATCTCATCCTATTTTTCTTTTGCCGAACGGCTCTTGCCCTGTCGCCGCTTGCTGGGGCGATCCCGCATCGTTCCTTAACGATTTCGGCGCTAGCGGCCTCGCGGGCATCACGGATCAATATGTCGGCAGCCACGCAAACGATCGCTACGTCCTCGGCGATGAATTTGCTCTCGGCTACACTCCGCCCGCCGTCCCGCTGACTGACCACGACATTCGCGCAATCGTCCATGCCGCCGCCCTGCTCAGCGGCGAGACCGGTTACGGGCACATTTTTCACGTCTTTCTGCCACCGGGCCAAGACGAGTGCTTCACCTCCGCCGCTACCACTTGCTATTCGCCCGACAAACCGAACAGTTTTGCGTTCTGCGCCTACCACAACAGCGTGACCTTCACTGACATCGGCCACGTCCTCTACACCGTCGAGCCATTCCAAAACGTGGACGGCTGCCAAGTCCGGCCGGGCACTCCAAACGGTCAGCTCATCGACTCCACCAACAGCACTCTGTCCCATGAACTTACCGAGACGATTACCGACCCCGATGGCGACGCTTGGTTCAATTTCTCCGCCGTCATCCTGGCCGGCGAGGAGATTGGCGACGAATGTGATTTTTTCACCATCCAACAAACCTCTCCGACGACCTTTGCCGTCTTCGGTGATCCCACCGTTTTCCGCGTCGGCAAGCACATCTATGCCACGCAACCCGAATACAACAACCAGGACCACGCTTGCCGCATCGCGCCATAACGCGTGACTCAAACATTCGATCGCCAGCGGTCGCATTGATCCTGACGCCGTTCGCGCAAAGCTCACCCGGATTTCAGGGTCTATGCACTCCCGGTCAGCCACGATCAATCGCACCTACACAAGAACGAGGGGAAGGGGCACCCACCCATTGCGACATTTTCACGTTCCGTCGCCGCCTCTCCCTGCGCGATTCTGTCTTCATCTGGAATAATGGGAACGTCCATGTCCCAACTTTCTGACTACAACCAAAAGCGTTCGCTTACCCTGCTGCCCAAAAGCGGCAAGGGCTGGATGGGATTCGCCATTCGCGCTTCCATTCTCTTCGCTTTGCCCGCTGTTTTCGTCGCGTACATGATCGCCATGCCCGGAAAATCCTACTCCGGTCCAGCGGCAGAACCGACGCTCGACGAACTTCAAACAGCCGTCACCCTGCGAAAACACGTCACCCGTCTCGCCACAACCATCGGTGAACGCAATCTCGACCGGTACAAAAACTTGCAGGCTGCCGCAGACTACATCGAAGCCTCATTCAAGTCTCTCGGATATGTTCCGCAGCGACAGGAGTTCAAAGCCGAAGGACTCTCGGCAAGAAATATTTTCGTGGAAATTCCCGGAACGCAGAATCCTTCCGAAATCGTGGTCATCGGTGCTCACTACGATAGCGTTTACGGCTGCCCCGGAGCGGATGACAATGGATCCGGCACCGCCGCGCTCTTGGAGATTGCGCGGCTGCTCAAAGATGCCGCGCCGTCGCGGACCATTCGTCTGATCGCTTTCGTGAATGAAGAACCGCCAAACTTTCAAACGGCAACCATGGGCAGTTGGGTGGCCGCAAAGAAATCGCATGAGTTGAAAGAAAACATCGCAGCTGCAATTTCGCTGGAAACGGTAGGCATGTACACCAACACGGAAGACAGCCAGCACTATCCGGCCGGTTTTTCTCTCTTCTTCCCGTCGCAGGGGAATTTTGTCGGCTTTGTTGGTAATCTGTCTTCACGCTCGCTGGTGCGCGATTCCATCGGATATTTTCGCGAAACAACGCAATTCCCTTCCGAAGGCGTCGCAGCTCCGGGCGGGATGACGGGCATTGGCTGGTCCGATCATTGGTCGTTTTGGCAGGAAGGCTATCCCGCCATCATGATTTCGGACACGGCGATTTTTCGGAATCCGAATTATCACAAGCTCTCGGACACTCCCGAAAAACTGAACTATGAACCCATGGCTCGCGTGGTCCTGGGAATAACCAAGCTCGTGAAACATCTCGGCGGTTAAAGTTTCGAAATGTAGGGCCGGGGCTCTAGCCCGGCCTCGATGTGACGGCAGCAAACCATGACTCGGCACAACGGATAACGAAGAGGCGAGAGTGACAGGCAAAGGCAAAACTTGGACCGGCAACGAAATTCGCGAGACCTTTCTCAAATTCTTTGAGAGCAAAGGCCATCGCCGCGTCCGCAGCTCCTCTCTCGTTCCTCACGGCGATCCCACGCTCCTTTTCACCAACGCAGGGATGAACCAGTTCAAGGACGTTTTCCTCGGCCTCGAAAGACGCGACTACAACCGCGCCACCACCGCACAGAAATGCGTGCGCGCCGGCGGCAAACACAACGACCTCGAAAACGTCGGATTCACCAAGCGCCATCACACCTTTTTCGAGATGATGGGCAATTTTTCCTTCGGCGATTATTTCAAGAAGGACGCCATCGCCTTCGCTTGGGAACTCATCACGTCCCCCGACTGGTACGGCATCCCAAAAGAAAAACTCTACGTCACCGTTTTCGGCGGCGCGGAATTTGCTAGCGCAGGCATTTCGGCCTCAACCAGCAAGCTCGGCGTCGACGAAGAAGCCAAAACCCTCTGGCTCGCGCAAAGCGTTCCTGCCGATCGCGTCTTTGAAATTCCCGGCCTCAAAGACAATTTCTGGGCCATGGGCGACACCGGCCCTTGCGGTCCCTGCAGCGAAATTTTCTACGACATGGGCCCTCGAGCCTCCGAGGCAGGCCACGCCGACTGCCAATTCCCCTGCGATTGCGGCCGTTACGTCGAAATCTGGAATCTCGTCTTCATGCAATTCAACCGCGACGCCAGTGGCAGACTCACTTCCCTTCCCAAGCCCTGCGTCGACACTGGCATGGGCCTCGAACGCGTCGCCGCCGTCCTCCAAGGCGTCATCTCCAATTACGACACCGATTTATTTGTGCCCCTCACTAAACGCGCCGCCGAACTCTGTGATGTCGACTTCAATCGTGAAGAAAAACTGGAAGAAGGCAAAGGCGGCGCCGCTTCCCTTCGCGTCATCGCCGACCACGCCCGCGCCACAACATTTCTAATCACTGACGGCGTCCAGCCCTCGAACGAAGGCCGCGGCTACGTCCTCCGCAAAATCATTCGCCGCGCGATCCGCCACGGGCGCCTGCTCGGTGCGCAAAAGCCGTTCCTTGCGGAAATGGTACAAACGGTTCAAAACTTAATGGAAGACGCCTATCCCGAGTTGCGCGAGGCGCCCGCCAATCGTGTTCCCGAAATTGTCCATTCCGAAGAAGCGCGTTTCCTGCGCACGCTAGAAGTCGGACTAAAGAAACTTGAAGATTTGATCTCCGACTTCGCTTCTGCGCGCGACGCAGAGGGAAAACGCGTCGGACACCTGCCGGGAGATAGAGCCTTCATGCTCTATGACACCTATGGGATTCCGAAGGATTTCATTGACGACGCGGCTCGCGATGCCGGACTTATTTTTCTAGAGGACGCTTTTGACGTAGCGATGAATCAGCAAAGAACGAAAGCGAGAGCATCGTGGAAGGGCGGAGCGAAAGAGACCGCGAATCCCGCGTACGCGAAGATTGCGGAGACATTCAAAACCGAGAAAGACTTTTACCGCGACTCCTCATCAAAGGACGCACGAATCGAAGCCATCATTTCGAAAGGCGGTTCTGTCAATGAATTGAAAGCCGGCGAAGCCGGCGAAGTTGTACTCGACCGCACCGTCATCTACGCCGAATCGGGCGGACAAGTCAGCGATACAGGCGCTTTCTACGACAATTCCGGCTCGCAGCTTCTCGCCGAAGTCACCGGTGCTTTTTATCCCGTAGCAGGCTTGATCGCACACAAAGTCATGGCGAAAGAAACATTGCGCGTTGGCGATCGCGTCAGCGTCATCGCCGACGTCGACCGCCACACGCGCATCATCCGCAATCACACCGGCACGCACCTCGTTCACGCCGCTTTGCGAAATATTCTCGGCACCCACGTCAAGCAAGCGGGCTCCTTAAACGCCGCCGACCGCCTGCGTTTCGACTTTTCCCATTTCGCCCATGTCGACGCCGAAGAGCTTCGCGACATCGAGCAGCAAGTGAACGACGAGATCCGGCACAATACGCAAGTCGAGACTGACATCACAAATATCGACGACGCGCTCGCGTCCGGCGCGCTCGCTTTCTTCGGTGACAAATATCCCGACGCCAACGTCCGCGTCGTGACGATTCAGGACGAACGCGCCCCGCGCGGATTTTACTCCAAGGAGCTCTGCGGCGGCACGCACGTCCACAAAATCGGCGACATCGGCATTTTAAAGATCGTCAGCGAAGAATCGGTCGCCGCCGGGGTCCGCCGCATCGAAGCCGTCACCGGCGTCGGCGCCCTCGAACATTTCCAGAAACAAGCCGAAATCTTGTCCAGGCTGCAGCAGCAATTAAACGTAGGCGAAGACGCCCTCCTCGCCCAAGTCGAAAAGCTCGCACAAACCGTCAAGCAACTGGAAAAGCAGCTCGGCGAGCAGAAGCGGAAAGGCGCCCTCTCCCAGCTCGACGATCTGGCCAATTCCGCCCAATCGGTTAAGGGTGTCAAAACGGTTATCAGTCAGGTCGAGAACATCGACCGCGAAGGCCTGCGCCAACTCGTCGACAGCCTCCGCCAGAAGCTCGGCTCGGGGGTCGTCGTCCTGGGCATGCCGGACGGCGAAAAGGCCGCCCTCATCGCCGGCGTCACCAAGGACCTCACCGTTAAAGTCAATGCTGGCAAGCTGTTACAGGCTATGGTCAAACCGGTCGGCGGCAAGGGCGGCGGAAGGCCCGATCTGGCCGAAGGTGGCGTCGAAAGCACAGCTGCCCTAAATACCGTCTTGCGGGCAGTTCCCTCCCTCCTCGAGCCTTTGCTATAGTTGCGCTCGAGCGCCAGAAGCGTGGCCGTGTGTCTGCGTCATTAAACCCACGGGCGGGCTTCAGAAAAAATTGATTTGCCCGCAGCAAATCGATCAAGGCTTACTCGAACTCGTTGTCGCCTTCCCCAAGGCGCCGGTAGCAAGGGTTTTTTTTGGGCCCCCTGCCACCGGACAACAAAAAAGGTGATGGGTAAACGTTCGGCCATTCCGGCAGCAATCGTCCTGGGCACTCTGGGATTCGCAGCGAGCCCCGCTCGCGCGCAAATCTCTTTGATGCAGAATTTCGATGGCCGCCAGATGTTCGTGAATACGGAGCCGCAGGCAAAAACCAAGCTCTCGACTTCGCGCGCACCGAAATCCATCTACCTCCCCGCGGAGCAAACTTTTCTCGGGCAGAAGCACGCAGCGATGAGTCTCGATCGCGACGGTGCGGAAGCCCTGGTAAAAGAAGCCGCGGAGCGTCACCGCATCAATCCGGATTTGATCCGCGCGGTGATTCAGACGGAGTCAGGCTGGAATGCAGGCGCGGTTTCCCGTAAGGGAGCCGTCGGCCTCATGCAGCTCGTTCCGTCCACGGCACAACGGTTCGGTGTAAAGGACATGTTCAGCCCGAAACAAAATGTCGACGCAGGGGTTCGATATCTGAAGGCGTTGCTCGAACGATACAACGGCAACCTCGAACTGGCTCTTGCGGCGTACAATGCTGGAGAGGGTGCCGTGGATCGTGCTCGCGGCGTTCCGGCGTTTCGGGAAACACGAAACTATGTCCAACGAGTACAGTATTTGTTTAACGCTGGCTCGGGTCGTTTTGATGGCGCGTACATCAGTTCACGATCCATCCGCAAGGAAACCGACCCCGCTGGCCGCACGATTTTTACCAACGATTAGTGCCAGAATAGTAGTCAAAGTGAGTTTGGGGATCCGGTGGGATGAAGTTTTTTGACCAAAATTCCTCGTTTTTTTTGCGCGCGGTCTTCGCCCGCGTTTCGCCCGTTTTTGCACGCGCGGTGACCCTGTCGGCGCTGGCGCTCGTCCTCCTGCCTCTTTCCCTTTCCGCCTCCGAATCTAACGCCGAGCCTTCCGCCACCGTAAAACGCCAGACCGCCGAAGCGCAATTCACCCGGGCGGAGGAGCAGCGCGCCGCGCTCACTGCCAAGCCCGCGGAAAGACGCACGCTTGCGGAATATCGCAATGTCGTCGCCAGTTACAAGAAAGTTTATTTGATTACGCCGCATGCTGCGGACGTGCAGGATTCGTTGCTCGCCGTCGGCGAGCTGTACACCGAAATGGGAGACCGTTTCGGCCGCGTGTATTACCAGTCGGCGGTGGAGTCTTATCAATTTTTGCTGCGTGAATACCCGAAGAGCAAATTTGCGCAAGATGTTTTGCTGCGCATGGCCAAGCTGCAGCAGAACAATCTGGGCGACACGAATGCCGCGATCAAAACGTACCAGGATCTTCTGAAGCGTTTTCCGCGCTCGGAACACAAGCGCGAAGCGCAGGAATCGCTGGCAGAACTTTCGCTTCTGCAGAACAGCAATACACCGGAAACGCAGTCGGCCGCGAATACGAAATCTGCGCCGCAGGAAAAACCAGAAGCCGTGCGCGTCGCAAAAAAAGAAGCCGATCAGGATGACGATTCAGACGACCAGCCCGCGCCTAGAACAAATGGAATTCCGGCAGTAAAAACGATTAGCGCGGCTTCTTCAATGGATTCGACGCGCATCACGATCGCACTCGAAGATGCAGTGCAATACATTTCCGGGCGCATCGCAAATCCCGATCGCATCTATTTTGATTTGCACGCCGCGAAGCTTTCGCCGCAGTTGAAGCGCAACGGCGTGAAAGTCAGCGGAAGTCTCGTCAGCAATGTGCGTGTCGCGCAAAATCCTTCCGGCGTCGTACGCATCGTGCTCGACGTGAACGGCGTGAAAGATTACACCGCTTCCCTGCTCAGCAAGCCTCCGCGGCTCGTGGTTGATTTGTACGCGACGCCGCCGGCATTAAAAGCGGCCAATCCGGCGAATCCACCGACGCCAGCTGAAAGCGCCAAAAGAACGGACGATATACCGGCCGTGACGATCGCCCTAAAGAATTCCGACGAACTGGAAGCTCCGGTCGAAACAAAGCCGCTGCCATCGCCGCGAAGAGAACTGCCTACGGCGACAACAGCCGTGGCAAAAGGCAAAGATGCACACGGAAAATCCGCGAAAAACGCTTCGAGCAAACCGGATTTGATCAAGGCGCCCAGCGTGCCGACGCCAACGCGCGATGGGCAAGCAACTCTCACCCGCGCACTCGGCTTGAAAATCGGGCGCATCGTGATTGACGCAGGTCACGGCGGGCACGATACGGGAACGATTGGCCCGACGGGCTTGATGGAAAAGGATTTGTGCCTGGACGTGGCACTGCGGCTCGGAAAGATTATTCAGCAGAAGCTGCCCGGCGCGGACGTCGTTTACACGCGGCCGGACGACACATTTATTCCGCTCGAAGAGCGCACGCGCATCGCGAACGAAGCCAAGGCGGACCTCTTTATTTCGATTCATGCGAATTCAAGCCATGACGCGCAGGCGCGCGGCATCGAGACCTACTATTTGAATTTGAAAGGCTCGGCGGAAGCGATGGAAGTGGCGGCTCGGGAAAACTCCTCGAGTTCCGACGGGATTCACGACCTCGAAGATATCGTGAAGCGGATTGCACGAACGGAAAAGATCGACGAGTCGAAGGAATTTGCCCGCGATGTGCAGGAATCGCTCGCGCGGAACGTGCAGAAGAGCAACCGCCAGATCAAGGACCGCGGCGTGCGCAAAGCGCCGTTTGTGGTGCTGATCGGCGCGGATATGCCGTCCATCCTTACCGAGATTTCGTTCCTCAGCAATCCCAGCGACGAACAGATGCTCAAGAAGCCCGAACAGCGCCAGCGCGTCGCCGAAGGCATCTACCAGGGCGTGGCCGGTTATCTGCAGAACCTCAACAGCATGACCATGAACCTCCTGCCGGGTACGGCCCCCCGCCGTCCGCCGGTCATTTCCACAGTGGAAGAATCGCGCAACCAGAAGTAGCCTAGTGGTGTCTAATATCGGGTAGAACGCTCGGTCCAGGGATATGCGAAAACTTCTTTTAGTAACATTGCTTCTGACGGTCGCGACGGATGGCCGTTCGCAAACATCCAAGCCATCGCCCTCGATACTTCCGGAGAAGTTCGGGTCTTGGTCAAAACTGAGCTGCGGCGACTTTCCTGGCGGGCCGGATTTGCATACGGAGTCAGGCTTGGTCAGCCAGACCGCCTGCCGGTACTCCACGCCGAACCAAACGATAGTGGTCGGCGTGCAGAAATTTCGCGATCCAACTGGGGCTTATGAATTTTATACAGCGGGTTTACGTCCGGGGATGATGGCGTCGCTTGTTGGCAACAATGCGGCCGTACAAGACGACCGCCTGTGGATGTTGACGGGCGCTCTGGTATTGCAAGTCGATTCGCAAAAGCTGGCCTCGGAAGAAGATTTGCGGGCCCTTGTGAAGTCGCTCGATGGGCATGTGGACAAAACTCCGTTGCCCGACGTTCGGGGCTATTTGCCTTCGGTCGGATTAGTGCAAGGGACGCAGCGATACTCGCTGGGACCGGAAGGGTACGCCGCGGCGGCGAAAGCGCTGGACCGGGGAGCGTATTCTGAACTCGCCGAAGACTTGAGTCTTGGACCGCAGTCTGCCGGAGACGGCGAAGTGATGCTCGCCGCCTACAACAATGGCAGGGGCGGCCGTGAAGTTCTGGTTCTTGCGCATTATCCGACGCCGCAGGTAGCGGAGCAGCAATTGCATCATTTGCAGCCGCTGCTGGCGTCAAAGCCGGAGTTTGCGGGGACGACGGTCGAGCGGGACGCTTCCCTTTTGAGTCTGGTGCTTTCGCCGAGTTCGCCAGAGATGGCGGCGCGGCTGAGGAAAGCGATCAAGTACGACACGGCGGTTACGTGGAATGAGCCGTCGACGACGCTGACCGATCCGCCGTGGGTGCTGGTGTTGAAGACGATCTTTTTTGCGGCATTCGGATTTTGCGTGCTTGCGGGAGTTATTGGCGTGTTGTTTGGTGTGTTCCGTTTGCTGATGAAGCGGCTTTTCCCCGGCAAGATATTTGACCGGACGAAGAGCATTGAGTTGCTGCAACTGGGGTTGAACAGCAAGCCGGTGAATCCGGACGATTTTTACTAAGGTTCAGACTCGGGCGCTTTGTCGCCAATCGGGCCGCTTAGGAAAGCGGCCCCCACAACAACCTGAGCGAAACAGGCGCGCCGCAGTGATGCGTTACATCTCAAGAGCGGCGGCGGGCCGCGGCACTTCCAACAAAGCGTTCGCCAGCGCCCTGCGCATCTAGCGGCTACTTCCTGTAACGAAAAGGGTTAGGTCACGTCTAACCTTCTTCGGCAAACATTCATCCATTTAGAATACGCGGCGGGTGTCGTAAACTAGGTGGCTCGACGGAAGGTGTAAACCAATGCAGTCGTACGGTAAATCAGGGTCAATTAACACTTTAGCGGCCGGCCTCGGCTTGCTTGCGGGGTTTTTGGCAGGTTGCGGGGACAAGAGCGCGCCGAGCACCGCGGCAGCGGCCGGCGGGGCTATGCCCGTGCAGTTTCAGGTGGCGGAGACGAAGCAGATCCCGGACACGAGCGAATTTTTGTCCGTTTTGAAATCGCGGCATTCTTCCGCGATCAATCCGCAAGTGGAAGGCCAAATCACGAAGATTTTTGTGAAGTCTGGCGACCGCGTGAAATTGGGCGAGCCGCTGCTGCAGATTGACCCGCTGAAGCAGGAAGCGACGGTGAGCGGGCAGGAAGCGGCGCGCGCGGCGCAGGAAGCCAACAAGAAATACGCGCAGATTTCACTCGAGCGTGCGAAGAAACTTTTTGATGCGGGCGTCATCAGCAAACAAGAGCTGGATAATGCACAAACGGGCTACGACGCAGCAGAAGCGCAACTGCATGCAATGGAAGAACAAGTGCGCACGCAGAGAGTGGAATTGAAATATTACCAAGTGAGTGCGCCGATGGACGGAATTGTCGGCGATATTCCGGTGCGCGTGGGCGACAGGGTAAGCGTAGCGACGCTTTTGACGACGGTGGACGAGCCGGGCGCGCTGGAAGCGTACATTTATGCCCCGGTGGACCGGTCAAAAGATTTGAAGTTGGGGCTGCCCGTGCGGCTGGTGGACGAAAATCAAAAGCCGATCGCGGAAACGAACATAACTTTCGTATCGCCTCAGGTGGATACGGATACGCAGACCGTGCTCGCGAAAGCGCTCATACCGAACACGTCGGCGAAATTGCGTATCGCGCAGCAAGTGCGCGCGCAGATTACCTGGAGCGTGCACAAAGGGCCGGTGGTGCCGATCCTCTCCGTGGTGAGAATCAACGGACAGTTTTTCGCGTTTGTGGCGTCGAAAGAATCGAGCGGAACCTTTGCGCGTCAGAGGGTTCTGAAAGTGGGCGAGCCGCTGGGGAACGACTACCCGGTGCTGAGCGGGCTAGAAGGCGGAGAGCACATCATCACGTCCGGCACGCAATTCTTGCAGGACGGAATGCCGGTGGTGGAACAAGCCGGGAATCCCGCTGCAGCGCCTACAGACGGCAAAGCCGGTGCGTCGCACTGATTTCCGGAAATCGTAAGAATAAAATTCCAGGTCCGAGGCCAAGCTAACCGTGTTCGTTGACTTTTTCATCGAGAGGCCGGTGTTCGCGACGGTGTGCGCGCTGCTGATTATTCTTGGCGGCGCGATCGCGATCCCATCTTTGCCCATTGCACAATTCCCCGAACTCGCACCACCGCAGGTCGTGGTGAGCAGCGGGTACATAGGCGCAAACGCGCAGACCGTGGAATCCGCGGTGACGATTCCGCTGGAGCAGGCGATCAACGGCGTGCCCGGAATGAAGTACATGACGTCAGCGAGCGGCAACGACGGTTCGAGCCAGATTACGGTCGTGTTCGATGTGACGCGGGACGTGGATCTGGCGAGCGTGGACGTGCAGAACCGCGTGAACCAGGCGCTCGGGCGGTTGCCCAACGAAGTCAAAAATACCGGCATCATCATCACCAAGCAGGCAAGCGGCTTCGTATTGGGGGCGGGCGCCTATACCGAAGGCACGCAGTACGACAGCATTTTCCTCAGCAACTATCTCGACGTGTACGTGAAGGACGCGATCAAGCGCGTGAAAGGCGTCGGCGACGTTTTCGTTTTTGGAGAACGCAAGTACGCGATGCGACTGTGGCTTGACCCATCCAAACTGGCGGAGCGAGGACTGACGGCGAGCAACGTGCTTGCCGCCTTGCAGGAACAGAACGTGCAGGTCGCGGCCGGGCAAGTGGGCGTGCCACCTCTTCCCGCCGGACAAGCGTATCAAGTGAGCGTGCGCGCGATCGGAAGGCTCACGGAAGCCGCCCAGTTCGACAACATCATTTTGAAAACGGGCGCCGACGGAACGATTGTGCGCATCAAGGATGTGGGACGTTCGGAGCTGGGCGCGGAAAACTACGGTTCCGTGTTGCGATACAACAAGCACGAGGCAGTGGGAATCGGAGTGACACAACTGCCGGGAGCGAACGCACTCGACGTGGACAGAGCGGTCAAAGCCGAATTGCTGCGCCTTTCGAAGAGCTTTCCGCCGGGACTGCACGCCGCAGTGGCGTTCGATACGACGACAGTGATCGGCGAATCCATTCAGGACGTGCTTATCACGCTGCTGCAAGCGATCGCGCTGGTGATTATCGTTATTTATTTGTTCCTGCAGGATTGGCGAAGCACGTTCATTCCGGCGATTACGATTCCGGTGTCGCTGGTCGGGACGTTTATTTTCGTGAAGCTGTTTGGATTTTCGATTAACACGCTGACGCTGTTTGGCATCACGCTGGCGACGGGATTGGTCGTAGACGACGCGATTGTTGTGATCGAAAACGTCGAGCGGCACATCGTGGAAGGAATTACGGAGCCGCACAACGCGGCGTCGGTGGCGATGAAGGAAGTGGCGGGAGCCGTCATCGCGACGTCGCTTGTGCTCGTGGCGGTCTTTGTGCCGGTGGCCCTGTTCCCGGGAACAACGGGCATTTTGTTCCGGCAGTTTGCGCTGACGATTGCGTTTTCGGTTGCCATTTCGGCGTTCAACGCGCTGACACTGACACCCGCGCTTTCCGCGATTTTTTTGGGGCACCATCGCGAGCGGGCGCAAGGCGCGTTTTTCCGGGCGTTCAATAAAGTAGTGGCGGCGGGAACGGCGGCTTATCAGCGGACGGTACGAGGCGTTCTGCATTGGAAAGCGATTTCCGCTTTGGCTTTCGTGGCGACGCTGGGCGTCACCTATTGGGTCTATCAGAAGGTGCCGCGCTCGTTTATTCCCGACGAAGATCAGGGCTGGTTCATGGTGATCGTGCAAGCGCCGCAAGGAGCTTCGCTCGAATATACGCGCGAGGTTTGCGGGCGGGCGGAAGATTTTCTGACGAAGATCCCGGAAGCGGAAGGCACGTTTTCCGTGGCGGGATTCAGCTTCGCCGGAAATGCACCGAACCGCGCGATGATTTTTATTGCGCTGAAGCCCTTTGCCGAAAGAAAAGGCGATGAACACAGCGCGGCCATGGTAATCAACCGGCTGCGCGGTCCTCTGGCCGGAGTGCAGGGAGCGCTGCTCATTCCCTTCAATCCTCCGACTGTTTCCGGAACGTCGAGTATCGGTGGATTTCAGTTTGAGGTTCAGGATCCCAGCGGCAATTCCTTGCAGGCGCTGGCAGACGCGACGAACCGCCTCTCCGCCGAGGGAAATCAGAGTGGACGGCTGGCGGGATTGTTTACAAGCTTTACGGCGAACGATCCGCAGTATTTGGTGAACATTGACCGAGAGAAGGCGAAGAGCCTGCGTGTTCCGCTCAATCAAATTACCGACGCACTGCAAGTTTATATGGGTTCGGTGTACGTGAACGACTTCGACTTCAACAACCGCGCTTATCGCGTCTACGTGCAAGCGGAAGGAAGATTCAGGAACAAGGCCAAAGACATCGGCGGATATTACGTACGGTCCGATACCGGGAAAATGATTTCGCTGGACAATTTGGTGACGCTGGAGCAGACGGCCACGCCGCAAGTCATCAGTCACTTCAACTTGTTTCGGTCTGCGGAGATCAGCGGGTCGGCTGCGCCAGGACGGAGCTCCGGGCAGGCAATTGCAGACATGGAAGGCATGGCGAAAAAGCTGTTGCCGCAAGGGATGAGGTACGAGTGGAGCGGACTGACGCTGGAAGAATTGGAATCGGGATCAAAAGCGTTGATTTTGTTCGGGCTGGGGCTTGTGTTCGTCTATCTGACGTTGGCAGCGCAATATGAGAGTTTCGTGCTGCCGTTTATTGTGTTGCTCGCGGTGCCGGTGGCGCTATTGGGCGCGATTGGCGCGCAATACTTGCGTGGATTGCAGAACGACGTGTATTGCCAGATCGGGCTGGTGATGCTGATTGGACTGTCGAGCAAGAACGCGATTTTGATTGTGGAATTCGCGGAGCAGCTTCGCGGGCAGGGAAAATCCATTGCAGAAGCGGCGGTAGAAGCGGCGAGAATTCGCTTGCGCCCGATTTTGATGACTTCGTTCGCTTTTATTCTGGGCGTTGTGCCGCTGGTTGTGGCTACCGGCGCGGGGAAAGCAGGACGCATTTCCGTGGGGACGACGGTGTTCGGCGGAATGATTGCGGCGACGAGTTTAAACCTTTTGTTCATTCCTCTGCTGTATGTGATTGTGCGAACGATTGTGCCGGGCGGCGTGCGGCATCACGAACTAGAGGACGGCGCGAAAGCTCGTTCGTAGTTCCCTGCTGGCAGACAAGTTAGCCGGGAAAATATTTTAAGCCGGTGCGTGCCTTCGGCAAAGTCTTTTTCAGGCACGATCAAACTTAAAACCAAATAACCATCCTGCGGGAAATCGTAGAAATGGCCCGGGTGGACGAGGACGCCATGTTGCGCGAGGAGCGCTAGTGCGAGTTCTTCATCGGAGCCGGCGGCTGGAACGCGGACAATGACGTTCCAACCGGCGTCGAAGACGAGGCGGGAGCAATGCGATTGCCCGGCGAGCTGCTCGTCTAGCGCGGCAAGATTGGTGCGAACGCGGGCGAGTAATTGAGATTGGAATCTGAAGCGCGTAGCGAGAAGCGAGGGGAGCGCGTGCTGAACGGGAGCGTTCATGGAGAGATAGGAGTCGGCGATAACGTCGAGCCGTGCGCGCGCGTCATTTCTCAGCGTGTTGGGCCCCGAGATGGCGAGCCATGCGGATTTCATTTGCGGCAGGCCGCAGAGCTTGGAGATGCCGCTGAGCGTGAAAGTGAGCGCGGCATTTTGTGCGGCGAAGGTTGGCGCGGCAATTCCTTGCACCGCAAAATCGAGGAAAACCTCGTCGGCGATGATAGCGAGATTGTTTTTGGCGCACATGGCGGAGAGCTGCGATTGTTCGTTCGGCTTTGTGTAGTGGCCCGTGGGATTGTTGGGATGGACGACGATGGCGGCGCGGGTGCGCGAAGTTATGGCACGTTCGAGTGAAGAGAGGTCAAGTTGCCAACCGTGATCGTAAAGAAGCGGATAGCGGATGAGGCGCACGTCGTTGATGTCGGCAAGAAAATCGAAAAGAGGATAGCTCGGGCTCGGAACTAAAATTTCGTCGCCGGGATTGCAGAGAAGGCGGAAGAGATAGGAGTAGGCTTCGCTGGTGCCGGTGGTGAGAAGGAGATCCGACGGCGAGACGGCCGTATTTTTTTCGCGATAGTAGGCGGCGACAGTTTCGCGCGCGGAAAGAAGGCCTTGCGCGGCGGGTTCGTAGCGCAGCGAAGCTGGAGAGTGGAGCGCTTTGAGGATTGCAGATTCGTCGTAGGTGAAGCCGCATTGGGTTGGATTGGAGAGGGTGAGATCGAAAAGTGGGCGCCCGCCACGGTGATGTTCGGCGAGAGCGAGCGTCAAGCGATTCTCGGCGAGATTCCAATTGGTACGAGTGGCAAACATGGCGGAGTTATTGTGCAGGAAAAGCGACAGGAATTGGAGGCTGTAAATCAGACGATCATTTGGAACGAAGTGTGGTCGGCGCGCGTCCCACTATGCGATAACGTTGAGGTCTGCGGTTGACGGGGAGCTCTTATGCGCCGAATTTCCATAGTGGTTTCTTCGTTTCTGGTTCTGGCATTTTGTTGCTCGGCGGGGAACGAAAAGAAAAAGCCGGTGCTGCCGGTGCCCGTGCTGAATGCGCGCACGGTAGCCGTGATTATTGACCCGGAGGCGGGCATTTCGCCTTCCGCCCCAATGGCGAACAAGAACGCGCAGGAAGATGTGGAAAAAGCATTCGAAAAGTGGGGACGGCTTCGCCCGGTTTTGGCGTCGATGAGCCCTGATTTGGTCATCGTGGTTCGCAAAGGCAACGGAAAAATGGTGCAGCCGGAAATTGGAGGCGGAGGAACTTCACCGAACAACCGGCCGGTCATCATCCAGCCGAATGACAACGGAATCCGCATTGGCGGGCAGAAAGGACGGTCTCCGGACGGCACGCAGACGGACCCACAAAGCGGTAGCCCGCAGCCACAGGTCGGAGTAGGCGCTTCGGAAGATTCGTTCGTGGTTTACGACGGAACTGCAAGCGATCCGACGAGTCGCGCGCCGATCTGGCGTTACGTTGCGAAAAACGGGCTAAAGCCGCCGGATATGTCGGCAGTGGAAGAGTTCAAGAAGATTTTTAATGAAACAGAAAAACAACAGCAACAACAGCAGAAGAAACCGTAGCCAGACCCGGGCAGTCGCGTATATTTCCCGCTTGACCGGCGCGGTTCGCGATGGTTAAGTAGCTGGTCAGTAGACAGGATTCCGTCCGATTCTCTCCCAGAAAAGTCCGCGAGGAATTTCGTCATGAAAAAATTGATTTGTGTGGCTGCAGCCATGCTGCTGGTGTTTATGCCCGCAACGGTGCAAGCGTGGGGCCCGGAAGGACATGAAGTTGTCGGAACGCTGGCGCAGGCGATGTTGAGCGACAAGGCGAAGGCGGGGGTGCAGGCGATTCTGGGGACTGCGACGCTTGCTTCGGTTTCGAACTGGGCGGACCAAATCCGGCAAGCAAGGCAGGAAACGTATAACTGGCATTTCGTGGACATTCCGCGGAGCGCGGCGGGGTTTGACGATGGGCGCGATTGTTTTTTGCCAACCGATTCGCACCCAGGCGCCGCGACGGATCACATGAATTGTGTGGTGGATCGGATCACATACTTCAAGCAGGTGCTGGCGGACACGACCAAGACTCCGACGGAGCGGCAAGAGGCGCTGCAATTCATCGTGCATTTCGTGGGCGATGTGCACCAGCCGTTTCATGCGGTGGGCGATGCACGCGGCGGGAACGACAACCTGATTACGGAATTTGGATCGACACATTGCGGGAGCCGTCCGTGCAATCTCCACTCGGCTTGGGACAGCGGGATGATCACGCACACGGGCATGGACGTGAACGCGTACACACAACACTTGCAACAGCTGATCACGGCGAATCACATGACGGCGAGCGGGAACCCTGCGGACTGGGCAAATGAATCGCACGCAGCGGGACAGACGGCCTGGATCGACAACGGCGGTGTACTTGACGAAGCGTATTACAACACGCAGATTCAAGTCGTTGACACGAGGCTTGCGCTGGCGGGATTGCGGTTAGCGGCGTTGCTGGAAGATGCATTCGCTGGACAGCCGAACCCGACACAAACCGGGTCATTGACACGAAAGCTGAAGCTTCGGCCGGACGCTTCGAGCGCTCATAAGGCAATTGAAACGATACAAAAAGGCGCCACGGTGACCCTGCTGGAAACCAATAAGACGAACAACTATTACCACGTGACAGCCGCAGACGGAAAAGCAGGCTGGGTCCTGGCAAAGTACGTGAAACTTCAGTAGCGCCTAGAAAATGCGGCGGGAAAAGTGGAGCCGAGGGCGAGAGTTGAACTCGCGACCTGCCGATTACGAATCGGCTGCTCTACCACTGAGCTACCTCGGCCCGACTAAACGATCATAGCATTCGGAGAAAAAACATGTCGAGCGCACAAGTAGCAGAGACGCACGCTATGAAAAATCGGGCAATTGGCCCGCGGGTTGAGCGCCAGCGAGTTTGATCGGCTTATTGTGAAGGCGGCTGTTGGTTCCCCGCCGGGTTCTTTTGGAAATCTTTCTTTTGTTCTTGAAGCCCCTGCAATTCCTTCTTCGTATCGGCAAGAATTTGCTTGTGCTGTTCAATCAGCTTCTGGATATGTTCCTTCTGCTCGGGAGGCGCTTGCTCGAGTTCGCCCTGCATTCTGGCGAGGTACTCTTCCTGGCCCTGGATGTCCTTCTTTTCCCACTCCATCTTAAAGTCGGCGTCTTCTGTCGATTTGGCGTGAGCGAGCGGTGGCGTCTTGGTCGGCTGTTGCGAAGTCGCATGCGGCTTTTCCGCAGCAGTCTGAGTCGACGCGGAGGCGTTGGCGGCCGACGTGGACGTGGACTGCCGGTCTTTGGCTTCAACGTAATTGTCGGCCGGTGTGCGAACGGTGGACAGGTTGTCTTCCGTCCAAACCTTGTGCGGTTTGGAAGCCGGTTTCTGGCTCTGCGAAGCGGCCGCGTTCTTCTTTTGCGGTTCGCTCTGGGCGTAAGCCGTGGCAGAAAAACCAATCAGAATGGTGGATGCAACCGCTGCCCTCAGAAGTGAACGATTCTTCATGCGAAGCTCCATTTATAAGGTCCTTACTGCTTAATTTCGCGGAAAGACAGAACCTGGTAGGTCGGCGGTTGCTGAACTTTGTTGATCCAGCAGCTGTTGTAGTAAATTCCGTTGCCGCCGCCGCCCGAGATATCGAAGTTTGTCGTTCCGTACGAAGAGAGTTGATTGCCGGAGGCGTCTCTGGTGGTTGCCACGAAGACGGCGCCGTCAAACTCGCCGTTGCCGCCGCCCTGGCCGTCGAAGGTGGTGGTGCCGTCTCCCACGACCAAAATGATTCCATTCCAGCCGGAGTTACCGTGGTAGTGGAAGTTGCCGGTGACGACGAGAATGCCGTATCCGGTATTTGGACCGAGGTCGAAGCTGCCGTCGACGTAAACGACTTTCGGATTGGTTGCGGACATGTCGGTCGGCCAGCCTGCACCGCCATAGTTATAGACCGTGCCGCTGTTGTTGTAGCCCGGAGGGTTGGGAGGATTGGGAAGGACGGCGTCCGCGTTCTGTTGAACTGTCTGCAGCATTTGGTCGAGACTGTCTGTCGTTGTAAGCGCGCCGGTTTGCGTGACCGGGGCAACGCTGGGCGTGCCGCCCGTGCCGACGTAGTGGTCAGGGCGAGGCAGGCTATCGATGACGTACTGCTGGTTCGTCTGCGTGGCTACGGCGCCAGACAATCCAGTACTGACACCAATTGCGGGCACTGTGGGCGCAGTATTGCTGCACCCAGAGACCGTTGGAGCTGAACCCGAACCGTCCTGGCCGTTTACGTAGTAGGGATTCGAGTTCGCTCCCGAGAAATTTCCGATGGGGCCGGTCATCGTCAGCGCAGCCTGGAAGTTAAGGTTGTACTGCGCAGGCGCAACCACGTATTGCAGGATTTTCTGGCTGCCGTTGGGATTAACGGCGAGGGCGGTGACTTCATACGCCTGCTTTTGCGTTGACGTAGGCGCGGGAACCGAGCCCACAACTGGCGGAACAACCAAAGCTGCCGGGAGCAGGGACGAATCGAAGTAGAGCGGGACAGACGCATTCGACGCAGCCAATCCAGTGTTGTCGACGTTCACCTGAAGCGAACTTTTGGTCGCCGCGTTGATGCGTACCCACTTGTAAAGCGGACCGTTCGTATTAGCCGCCCAGACCGAGTTGATAAAAGTCTTCGTCGGCGTGACAGACGGGAATTCGCTGGCATATTGGTTGTCCGGATAGGTGGTCATGACGTTTCCGGTCGTTTCGCCGATGCCGGGATTGACGATGTAAACGACTTGATTGGTGGGTAGATAGGCGCCGTTAAGAGGGGACGAAGTGGCGATGGTGTTCGGGTTGGTGGGCAATAGCCGGCCTCGCGCTTCCTCGATGCCAGCAACGGCAGCGTAATAACCGTTCGTGGTCGAGCGATAGTTAGCGGCGAGCGAAGTTTCCGTTCCAGCGGAAAGGACCAGAGCCATCGCAATGGCGGCGATCAGAAGCATGGTGAAGAGAGCGATCAACAAGGCGACTCCCGATTGCGGGTTCTTATTACGAAGTTTGCGCGAAGATTTCATATGGGTGTCCTTTGCTCCGTTACTTATTGGGATTCAAGCGATGACCGCGACCGTTAAGCTCGACCAGGCGCAGAACATTGTTTTGCATGTCACGCTGAGGCGTCTGGACGATCAAGGTGACCTGCACATCTCGAACGTTGCAGGGTGAGCTGACTGCGCCTGTGCAACCGGATCCAACCACCGCGTTGTCCAGCGTGTAGTTGAAAATGGGAACCGGATTGGCGCCCGGAAACATATTGGGATAAGTGGCCTGAATCTGGCCTATTTGCGCGGCCGATGCATTGTTCATGACATTCTGAACATACGGATACATCACACCGGCGGCCGATGTAGCGGTGGCGGGATCGGCACCAGCCACTTTGTTGGTGACACCGCGCCAGAGAGTTGTTCCCTGTAGCTGGTAGCGAACCCACTTCACCGTGCCTGAGCCGTCGTAATCTTCTTCAAAGATGATGTCGTACGGGCCGGGTGTCGTGCAGGTGCCACCGATTGTGCAGGGAGTCAAAGGGTAGGTCGGGCTCCAGGCCACAGGCGACTGGGCATAACTCGTAACGACCGGCAAAACCGAAAAATGGTTCGCCGGGGGATAGCCTGCGTCATTGATGTCGCGCACGATTTGATCTAGCCCCAGGCGCGCTTCCTGAAAAGTGTCGCGAACCTGCGAGTCGGTCTGACTCTTCTTCTGAGTCATGGTGAGAAGCTGAAACATCGTTCCGGAAATCAAGACGAAGACGAGCACTGACACGAGCATTTCCAGAAGGGTGAACCCTGACTGTTTTTTGTCGATCTGCGCGAAATTCATTTTTGCACCATGGTGTCGAGATTCACTGGATAAAACGGCACATTGCCGCCAAGCTTGCGGGCGCCAACGATGAACCGCTTTCCCGAGCCGTTTGAGAACGAATAGACCGCCCAGCGGAGGTCGTAGCGCGCACCGGATGGATCGTTCGGGTCGGCCCAAGTAAAGCTGTAGCCGGCTACGGCCCCTTGCGAAAAGTCAATGACCTGCCGATTGTCGTTGGACGTGGCGACCGGGCTGCCGACAAAGGATCCCGTCGTTCCCGAGTTTCCAAGGGTGCAGACGTTCCCGAGGGTGTCGGTATAAACAAAGGAAGAAAGCGGTTGTCCAACGAACTGATTGAGTTCGTTTTGAGCGAGGACTGTTGCGGTGGAATCATCGCGATTCGCTGAATTCAGGAACACCGACGTTGCCACCAGCTGCGCGACAGCAAGAAGTCCGACGAGCATGATCAGCGTTGCAACGGCCGTCTCGATAAGAGTGAATCCGTGTTGACCGCGGCGTGATTTTTTTAGGTTCAATCGCTTCATAGTATTCCCCACCTTCATTATTCGAGCAGACGCCAAGTGCCGGAAGTGTCGCCAGTCCAGATCTGCATCGAGCCGGACGGCAGGAGCACTACCGCGCGATAGCCGAGAGCAGGCATCGCCGAGTTAGTGACATACGAGACGTATACTGATGCCGGGGTTACAGCGCCCCGCGCGTCGAAGGTGTAAGTCCCCGCAGTCGTCGAAACCGGGACGAGCGTTACGTTGGTGCCGATTGCCGCCGCAAGGGTCGTGATTCCAGGCACGGAACCCGACGCCACGAGGTTTACGTTGCCAGAAAGGACGGTTTGCGATTCCGCCGAATCCGCCACGCTATTACCGTCCGTATCGGCCCAGATCGTTGTGGATGTCGATGAACCCGCAATCCGGCAGGTGACCGAAGTATTCCGGCGGATGGCCTGAAATCGGGTGAGCTTCAGGATGTCGGCCACTTTCGTGGCGCCGTTAGTGAGCTCACTGGTGCGGAGCATTCTGATGAAATTGGGCAAAGCGATAACCGACGTGACGAGAATAAGGAACATCACGACGAGCAACTCGACGATGCTGAACCCGCGGGCCGACGCACGCCGTTTTGTGTCCGACTTCTTCTTAAAGGTTTTCAGCATACTTCTCCCAATCCAGGGGCCATGCACAACGAATGTCGCATGGCAGAATCTCAACTAGTCGGTTAGGAGAGGGCAACTGGCACGCCAGACTCCTTCTCTTTGTATAATATTGATTCTAATGTAGTTATCTGTGGACCGCGTCGGGCCCCGCTTTTTCAGGGCGGGCGGGTTGGGTGAAAAGGTTACAAATCAGGGGTTTGAAGCCTTACCGCGAAAAGGGATACATGGCCCAACCGATGGCTATGCCGACGAGCATGAACAGCAAGAAGGACCATGCGGCGTAGCGGATGCGGTCCGCGGGGCGACGGCGTCCAAGCGTGCCAAAGGCGAGTGAAATAATCAGCGCGAAGAGCAGCATCGACTGAAGGTGAGTGAATGGAACATGCACCACGGGCGGGGGCGCCGGCACGTCAGGCCTTCCGTCCACGCGCGGCTTCGTAGGCGTGCAGCGCTGCGAGGAGATTCAGCACGCCGGCGGTGGCAATGAAGCGCGTGCCGTAATCGCCCGTTGAATGCGAAACATCGGGACCAGCGGATTCCGCGGCGCGCGCCAAGAAATAGAAACTTCCCGAGCCGAGATCGGCGAAATAGCCAAGGGTGGCGAAAGCGTCTTCGCCGCGCGAGGCGAAAACATTTCCCCGCATGCCCGCTCCGAGGATAACAAGCGCGCCGACGGCAAGAAAGACGGCGAGCGCGCGACCCCACATTTTTTGCACCGCGTGGCCTAGGCCAGGTATGGCCCAGCCAGCGACACAAATCGCCAATGCTAGTAACTCGCGGCCCTCTTCGCTCGGTGCGGCAACGGGAGAAGGCAGGGGCTCCGGTTGCGACGCGTCTTTGACGGGTTCATCCATAAGATCGGCAGGATCAGGCGAGCAGCGCCAGAAGCTCTTTCTGAATCGCGCCGGTGACGCGCGCTTCTTTTTCGCCGACATAGACATTCACTTCGCTGCGAATGCCGAATTCCGGAAGGTAGATGCCCGGTTCGATGGAAGTACAGGTTCCTGGAATCAGGTGGCGAACGTCGTGCGTTTCAATTCCATCCATGTTAGCGCCGTTGCCGTGAACCGAAGCGCCGATGTTGTGCCCTGTGCGATGGAAGAAATATTTGCCGTAGCCGGCCTTTTCGATGACGCTGCGCGCGGCTTTGTCCACTTGCCAGCCTTGTAGCGGCTTCCCTTTTGCGATGGTGGTGAGAATCAAATCAACGGCTTTATCGCGAGCGTCACGCACGGCACGAAATACTTTCGTGATTTTCTCCGGCGGCTTGGCGCCCAGATAGCCAACCCATGTGATGTCGTAGTAGACGCTGCCGGGAATGTTTTGTTTGGCCCACACGTCGAGCAACAAGAGGTCACCTTCTTTGATAGGCGTTGGGCGATCGGCGGAAGGGCCGTAATGTGGATCGCTAGCGTGAGCGTTGACGGCGATGTCGGGGCCTTCCTCGGTCGCGAGCCCGGCAGCGGCGAATTGCTGCAAAATCCACTCCTTCAGGCCGTGCTCCGTCTGCGGCTTGCCTTTCAGAACGCCGCCTGCGGCGAGTTGGAACGCTTCGGCGACGATGCGGTCGACGTGTTTGGCAGCGTAAAGGTGCGATTCGAGTTGCTCGGGCGACCAGACGGCATCATATTTCTGAACGAGATCGGCCGAGCTGACGACTTTGGCGCCCGTGGAACGAACAAGTTCGATCGTGCCGGCATCCACCATCGCCACGTAGGGAATCTCGTTCTTTGGCGAGTATTGCATCGCGATCTTTTTCGCGCGCCCAATAAGTTTCTTCAAATTGCCGCGTAACTCTTCTTGCGCGGAATAGTAAAGAGTTTCGCCGGGGACGGCCGCGAGAGACTCCGTTTCAATCTTGTGGACCAGCTTTTTCGGCGTGCCTTTGGCGGGAACGAAATAAAACCAGCGACGCGTCCGCATGCCCGGAGGAAGTTGAAGCACGCGTTGTGCGATAGGATCGCGGCCGCGGAAATCGTAAAAAAGCCAGCCGTCGAGTCCGGCGGCGCGCAAATCGCTCTGCATTTCTGACAAATTGAAAGACATAATCCTCAGTTCCCTGGCGTCAGGCTTCGAAGTGCAGCAGCGCTTCGACTTGCTCGCGCGTGACGCCCTCGATAACAACACGCTTTGTTCTACTGTGATCGCCGCTGAGGATTCTAACAGCCGACTTGGGCCTTTTCAAAAGGGCCGCAAGAAATTCGCAAAGAGCTTCATTCGCGCGATTTTCGACTGCGGGCGCGGTAAGCCGGATTCTCAGGGCACCTTCGACTACGCCGGTGATTTCGTCGCGGCTGGCGCGGGGCTGAACGCGGACACAAAAGGTGACCGTGCGGGCCGCAGAGTTTTCCGATATCTCGATGTTCGACGAAGGATTCATCATGCGCCTAGTTACTGCGGCACATCGCGCGCTCCGAAAAGCGCAGTACCAACGCGGACTTCGGTCGCGCCTTCGGCGATGGCCGACGCAAAGTCATGCGACATGCCCATCGAGAGCACCGGCAGGTCGTGATGCAATTGCGCTTGCAGCTTGTCGCGCAGTTCGCGCAATTTACTGAAATACGGCCGCACCTTTTCGAGGTTTTCGAAATAGGGCGGGATACACATCAATCCGGCAAAGTGCAGATTGCGCAGTTGCAGCATGCGCTCCGCCAGTGCGGGGAGATCTGAACTCGCAGCCCCGCTTTTCGACTCTTCCCCGGCGATGTGCACTTCAATCAACACGCGCAGCTTTTCCGTTGGCATGGACTCTCCACGAGCGCGATTTAACCTTTCGGCTAATGCGATGCTATCCACGGAATCAATGCTGTGAAACAAGCCGGCGGCGCGGGCGGCCTTGTTGGACTGCAGATGACCGATAAGATGCCAGCGGCCGGACAGGCCTGCAATTTCGCCGCGTTTCGCTTCCCACTCTTGCACGCGATTTTCGCCGAAATGAATTACGCCCGCGTTGAACGCCTCGCAAATGTCGGCGGCAGGACGGGTCTTCGAAACGCCGATCAGCGTAATCTCGTCTTCGCGCCGACCGACCGCCTCCGCCGCGCGCGCAATGCGTTCTCGAACGCGCCGCACGTTTTCTTGAATGACGTTGATACTCATCATGAATTTTTTATCGTAGCACGCCAACCGAACCAGCCAGCATGCGGGCCTGATTGCGGCGGCGAACCGGTGCGGTTAGACTGTCGAACAGACGATTCGACACTGTATGACACTTCGCGGGAAACTGATCGCAATTGAAGGCATCGACGGCAGCGGGAAGAACACGCAAATGCGTCTGCTCGAGCAAGAACTGACGTCGCGCGGGTTTGCTGTCTATTCCACGGGGTTTCCGCAATACGAGTCGTGGTTCGGCCGGATGGTCGGGCAATTTCTGAACGGGGATTTAGGACCACTCGAAAAAGTGGATCCGCATTTTTCCGCATTACTCTATGCCGGGGACCGGTTCGAGGCGAAGTCTAAAATCGTGACTTCGCTGAGCCGGGGAGTAATCGTGCTCGCAGATCGGTATGTTGCGTCGAACCTTGCACACCAGACAGCTCGAGTGCCAGCGGAGAAACGCGCGGATTTTCTGACCTGGATTGAACACTTGGAATACGGAATTTACGATTTGCCACGGGAAGACCTGGTCTTGTACTTGCGCGTGCCACCGCATGAAGCGCAGGTGCTGGTGCAGAAAAAACCGTCGCGATCCTACACCGAGTCTACGCACGACATTCTGGAAGCGAGCATGAAGCACCTCGAAGAAGCGGCGGGCATGTACGATTCCCTTTCCCGTCAGACGCCGTGGGCGACGATCCAATGCTACGACGCAATGCGAAAAGCGATGCGGCCACCCGAAGATATTTCCGCGGACATTTTGACGGCGGTTCAGCCTTTGCTTGCCGACGGAGAGCGACGGTAACATGCCCTTTTCCGAATTTCTCGGCAATGAACGAATCGTAGGCGCACTTCAGGGCGCTCTGAGAACGGGCCGCGTACCGCACGCGCTACTTTTTTCCGGCCCGCAGGGAGTGGGCAAATTTACGCTGGCGCGGCTTTTTGCGCAGGCCGCGAATTGCGAGCGGCTCACCGACGATTCGTGCGGCGAGTGCGGAACGTGCAAGCGCATCGCGTTACTTGCAGAGCCACAGCGGCTCATTGAACAAGGTCTGGCGGAACGCGGCGAGAGTGCCGACGCGGCTACCGTTGAGCGCGTTCCCTTGATTTTGCAAAGCCACCCGGACGTTTGGGCGCTCGTTCCCGATCCGGTGCGTCTAAAAAATCCAGTAGCGCGGCCAATGCTGCGAATCGGCCAGATTCGGGCGGCGCAGCGGGCAGCGTACTTTCAGCCAATGGTGCGGCGGCGCGTCTTTATTTTCGATGGCGCGGAGACAATGCGTTGGGACGTGCAAAATGTCCTGCTAAAAGTTCTGGAAGAGCCACCCGGATCCGCAACTTTAATACTGACGGCGCCTTCACCTTATTCCCTGCTGCCGACAATTCTTTCGCGCTGCATGCAGTTTCACTTTGCTCCACTGGCCGCGACGGATGTCGAAGCCATCTTGAAGGAAAAGACGGATAAATCGCCTGCCCAGATCCGACAGGCAGCACAACTGTCTGAAGGAAGCCCTGGTCTCGCGCTGGAGATGGACGCGGACGCGGCACTGAAACGGCGCCAGTCGGCGCTACGCATTTTGGAACGCGCTGCGCGCGGTCAGGGGTTCGCTCAACTTTTTGCGGAAACCTCCGCGCTCGCGAAAGATCGCGAGGATTCGTTCGAAGCGCAACTCGCGGTTTTTTACGGATTGCTGACGGATTTGCTGGAACTCACAAGCGGAACGAAGCAACCGCTGTTGCGCAATCCCGTGCTTGCTAAAGACTTGGAGATTCTAAGCAGAACGGTGGACTCGCGGTGGGTGATGCGCGCGATTCAAGGCCTTGACGATGTGTCGTTTGGTGCGCGACGAAACTTAAACCGGCAGCTTGGACTCGATGCGCTGGCGGTTTCGCTTGCGCCGAATATCTAATCTGTCCGTTTTCTTTGCGCTACTTTAGCGGTACAGTGCAAAGCAGGCATGCCGAACTTTTTTTGGACCCGACTGTAACCGGATGGACGCGGGGTGCATCTCAGCACTTAGACACCCAAGACCACCCCCCATTCGGGTACTGAGGAGCCAAAATGGTGAATCGCAGAATGTTTCGTCCTGGATTCCAGGACGTTAAGGAGCAGAATTCTCCTCGCATGAGTTCAAACGGACCTGGACCTGCGCCCAGCAAAAAACCTGCTCCTCCGGAAACAACTCACGCCGAGAATTTTTACTGGGTCAAACAGATGCAGACCCACACGCCGATGACGGTAGTGCTCGAGTCCGGCGAAGAGCTGCACGGAACCATCGAATGGTATGACCGCGATTGCATTAAGCTGACTCGCCAGGGCAGCCCGAACCTTCTCATCTTCAAGCGCGTGATCAAGTACGTGCACAAGGACGGCGAGGAAGCGTCGCAAGGCGGAGCGGAGTAGGTCTAGTTCTCCGCGACGTCGGCGGCGCGATCAATGGAATGACCGCCCGCAGCGCCGAACGTTAACAAAGCCTTTGCTGCCAGGCCGCCTCTCGCGTTGAATACTTCACATTCCGTAACTACGAAATTTCTGCCTGCTCGGAGCACTTTCCCTTCGGCTTTGATTTTTCCTCCCGGCACCGCCGACAAATAATTGATCTTCAGTTCGATTGTGGCGAGCTCCGCTCCTTGCGGAACCACGGTATATGCCGCGATGGCGGCCGCCGTGTCCGCCAATGCAGCCAGCACACCGCCATGAACGACGTCGTGAATTTGTTTGTGCAGCTCTTTCACTTGCATAGTGAGCACCGCGCGTCCCGGCGCAAGCGACTCCACGTGAAAACCGAGCAGCGCCGACAGGCGGCTGTGCTTCATGCGCTTGCGTGTCGCTACAAGGATTGCCTTTGTGATTCTGGGAATCGGGCGAGTCATTTTGTTGTCCTTGGCCATTACCAGGCGGTGAGGCCCCCGTCAACGGGGATGGCCGCACCCGTCAACCAGCAAGACTCGTCTGACGCGAGGAAAACAGCCAGATCAGCTATGTCGGCAGGCTTGCCGAAGCGGCCCAGCGGAATTGTGGCGAGGCGATCCTGCTTCACTTTTGCTCCATCCGGCGTATTGAAGAGTTCGCTGACCAGATCCGTTTCCACAATTGAGGGGCAAATGCAGTTGGCGCGAATATTTTCGTGACCGTGATCGACGGCGATGGCTTTCGTCAACAGCGTTACGCCGCCCTTTGACGCACAATAGGCCGCCCGTTTCTTCATTGCGACGAGCCCAAGCACCGAACCGATGTTGACAATCGTGCCCCCTCCGGCTTTGCGAAATTCCGGGAGCGCGGCGCGACACATCAGGAACGGGCCTTTTAGATTCGCATCAATCAGGCGGTCCCACTCGTCTTCGGAGATTTCTTCGATGGTTGAAACGCTCAGGACGCCAGCATTGTTTACCAGCACATTTAGCTTTCCGTACGTCAGAGCAACTTCGCTGACGGCGTTCAACGCGTCCGTGGCGCGACTTACATCACAAACTACAGCGATGGCTTCCCCGCCCGCGCCCTTGATTTCTGAAACCGTGCTTTGTAACTTCTCCAGCCGCCGGCCTGCGACTGCCACTTTGGCTCCCTCTCTCGCGAAGGCCAAAGCGGTGCCGCGGCCAATTCCGGTGCCACCGCCCGTAATTAACGCAACTTTCCCTGCCAGACGTGTCACGAAACGCCACCCTCCCGCGTCTAAAGAACCAGCTTTCGCGCGCGCTGAATTGTAGCGCGAGTCGCTCGTTCAGCAGAACTTGCGGTATCGTATCGAGACGCTCTCCAGGAGACCGCACCGGGCCCATGCGCATCGGCATCACCTGCTATCCGACTTATGGCGGTTCCGGCGTCGTGGCGACGGAACTCGGCCAGGAACTAGCCGCACGCGGTCACGATATTCACTTCATCAGTTATGCACCGCCGATTCGCATGAATCTGGGCGATCCGCACATTCATTTTCACGAAGTGGAAGTGGCGTCCTACCCCCTGTTCGATCACCCGCCCTATACTCTGGCCCTTGCGACAAAGATGCTGGAGGTCTTCGAGTCCGAGTCGCTTGATTTGCTGCACGTGCACTATGCGATTCCGCACTCCGTGAGCGCGATGCTGGCGCGTTCGATGGCGGCGCCGCGGAGGCTGCCATTTATTACGACGCTGCATGGAACCGACATTACACTCGTCGGCAGCAACCGCAGCTATCTGCCGATTACGAAATTTTCTATCGAGCAGAGCGACGGCGTTACCTCGATTTCGCGCTATCTGCTCAACCAGACGGTTAAAGACTTCGACATCAAGCGCCCCATCGAAGTCATCCCCAATTTCGTGAATTGCGATCTATATACGCGCAAGCCGGATCAAGCGCTGCGCGCGAGATGGGCGCCCGGCGGCGAGCCGATTGTGATGCACCTGTCGAATTTCCGGCCCGTCAAACGGATTACTGACACAGTGGAAACGTTCGCGCTGGTTCGCGCAAAGATGCCGGCGAAGCTGGTGCTCATCGGCGATGGCCCGGACCGCGGTGCTGCGGAATATCTAGTGCGTAAAAAGAAATTACAAAAGGACGTGCATTTCCTCGGCAAGCAGGACCAGGTTTATCGGCTGCTGAGCGAGGCCGACCTATTTTTGCTGCCGTCGCAACTGGAATCGTTTGGACTTGCCGCCCTGGAGGCGATGGCCTGCGAAGTCCCTGTCATCGCGACGAACGTCGGCGGCGTGCCGGAAGTCGTCGAACACGGCGTGGATGGCTTTCTGGTCGAACCACAAGACGTCGCCGCTGCAGCGCGCTATGCGATTGACGTGCTCTCCCGCGCCGACCGTGGCCGCGAAATGGGCAAACTAGCCCGCGCCAACGCCAAGAAGAAATTCTGCGCGAATGACGTCATTCCCGCCTACGAACGCTACTATCAGCGCATCCTCTCCGAGTCCCGCGCCGCCACCGCTTGATTTTTTGCGTCCGCCTCGGACAACTGCTTCACATGCTCGAAGACGCGGCGGTGAATCGTGTGAACGACGCTGTCGGTGTACAGACGCCAGTATTGGCCGGGCCACATTTTATTCTGATAGGTAGTCGTGCCTTCGAGGCGCGTGCCGCCGTTTGGCAGCGGCGTCAAGACAAAGTCAGCGCGCTCTGGCTGGAAGTCGCGGTCTTCCAGATGGCGTACGCGAATTTGGCCGTAAGGCGACGTTTCGGTCATAAGGAGCGGTTCATCCGCAACGCCAAAGGCAAAGTGCTTGTTGGTCTCCCACGCGAGAATCGGTTCCTTAAAGATGCCGGTAGAGAACCGGCATTCGCGATCGGCGGTTAGCCCTTCGCCTTGGATATGCGCTTCGATCGGATACGCAATGCCCGCATAGCGAAAGAGCATTTCGTTCGGCTTCGGAAGCGGAGGGAACGCGATGATTCGCTTCCAGACGACTTCGGGTGCCGCTGCAATCTCGATACTGGTGTGAACCTGGAATCGAGGAACTTGAGGCGGTGAAGCGTGTTCTAGTCCCATCAACATGGGCAACGACAGCAGCACCACACCAAACGTAGACAACTGTTCGTTCCGCATTCCAGGCGCGGCGTGTATTACAAGCGCCAGACTTCCGCCAATTAACGCCAAGAGCCACGCGATCGGTGCAGCCATGACGAGGCACACGATTCCTTCGATGGCAATTGCTGCGATCCCGGCACCCGTCAGTAACACTGTTAGTGAGACCAGAACGACTACATCAATAAATGCGACTGAGTGGGCACGGCTGTGTACCCACACCGCGATATAGCCCATCACGAACGGCAGCGCCAGGAAGAGGCTAAGGCCGTAAGAACCGAGGCCGGAGATGGCGGCCCAAGCACCAAGAACTCCAATAATTGTCGAAATCGCAACGGCTAGTGCGGCGCTCCCCCATTTGCTGCGCGGCCAGAACGGAGAAGCGTGTGCGGCGGCCGCGTTTGCCGGATTAGCCGGTTCGCCGGCGCTCGGATAGACCGCAAGAACAGCGAAGAAGATCAGATTGATGACCGGCGCGAAAAACAGCGTTGCCAGCCACGTCGGCTGGCCCGCGTCACGCAGACGCTTCGCGGTCAACGTCAGGCCAATCCAAATGAACGGAACGGCCGTCACAAAAAGAGTGAGAAGGAATTTCTTGTCGTTGGCGCTTAGCGCCTGCAACCCGCTCAATCGCTCGATTGGCGCCCAATAACTCCACACCGACCATCGTTCGCCAAAGCTAAGCGCGATAAATCGGTCGAGGTTGTGTTTGATCGCAAGCCCGACGCAGCCCACAAGCGCGTACACTCCACGGCGCACCTTCCCTTGCCAGCCGAGCAGTTCGAGCGCAGTCATACGGACTCCTTTAGCGGGACGGTTGAATTCGTTGGCACTGCTCGGCTGCGCAACTGCGCTGCGCGGCGACCCAGCGATATCCGGCGCGAAGGATACGCATCATTCCCGGAATTTTGGAAAGCCAGACGAACGGGCGCCACCACCAGATTTCTTTGGCGACTTCGACGCCGGCATCCGCTCCCCCAAAGTGCTGACCGTCGCAATGCAAAAACCGTATTTCGCGGAGGAGTTCCTGCGGCGCCATGCCAAGCAATTCACCGACGCGGGGGTCCTGCAACGGCGCGACGCCAAGATTGCGCTTGGCCAGGATTGGCGCGATAGTGCGGGCGATTCGGGTGCAAAATTTGCAATCGGCGTCGAAGAAAAGCCAGCCTCGCGCGTGGCGGCTTTTGCGATCGGTGTAAACATCGACCAGGGAGATCATGGCGTCACCCCGCGGCTTTCTTCGTGCCGCTACCGAGAAGCGTAATGACCTTGCCGCGAAGCTTGGCGACGCCTTTTAGCGTGCCGGACGGCATGCGAAGCACTTCTTCAAACATTCCCGTCATCACCGTCAGAAATTCCAGCATGCTTTCCAGCCGCTCGCGGGTGTAGGCATCGCCTTTCGCGTCTTTCTTCAGTTCATCCACACACTCGCCGATGACGCGTAGCGTCGGATCAATTTCGCGGCGTTTGCGCTCTTCGGAAACAATGCGAAAAATCTCCCAGACATCCTTGATGCTTTCGAAATGGTCGCGACGGTCGCCGAGCACATGCACCACGCGCACGATGCCCCACCCCTGCAGTTCGCGCAGGCTGGTGCTTACGTTGGAGCGTGCTACGGCCAGCGTCGTGGAGATTTCATCGGCCGGCACCGGCTTCGGTGAAACAAACAGAAGAGCATGGACCTGAGCCACCGTCCGGTTGATTCCCCAGCGCGTCCCCATCTCACCCCAATGCAGGATGAACTTCTGCGCAACCGGAGAAAGCGCGCCTTGTTCGGTTTTATGCTGTTCGCTCATGCAGCCTCATTTCTTGCAGCGGAATGAAAAATACTGCCTGGCGCGGCCTGGCGCCGATTGCTTTTCCAGCGGGCAACCAAATCGCCGGCAGCAGCTGCCCAATTCGCAAACTGAAATCGGAATCCATCTTCAAGCAGCCGCCGCGGAGCAACACGGCGGCTCTTCAAGACGAGTTCGGATTCCGTCCGGAGTAGCAAGGTTCCCAATTCCAGCAGTGGCAATGGTGCCGACAACCCAAAGCGCGTTCCCCAAGCATTTCGCAACGTTCGCATGAAGTCAGAATTCGGGATCGGTGCGGGTGACGCTATGTTCACAGCGCCAACAAGTTGCTCGCGCGCAAGGATGTGGTCAACCGCACGGATAAAATCGGCGTCGTGAACCCAGGATACATACTGCCTGCCGTCGCCGATCGCTCCTCCGAGTCGGGATCGCACGAGACGGAGCAGTACGTCGAACACACCGCCTCCCTCTGGACTCATCACCATTGCACTGCGAAGCGCCACTTTGCGCGTGTCAGGCGTTTCACAATCCCCGAGTGCTTCCTCCCAGCGTTTCGCAACTTCAATGCTGAAGTGCCAGGAACCTGAACCATTTCGTTCGGCGCCGCCAATTTCTCCCGAGATCTCATCCATATCCCTGACAAACTCGTGGCGGTAAATTGTCGCTGTACTGGCATTGAGCCAAACGCGCGGAGGCTTTTCGAGCCGCCTGATTGCGTCCCCGAGTATCTGCGTGGAGCGAACTCTCGACTCCAGGATTTCCCACCGATGGACTGCCGTATACCGGCAGTCAACGCTTCTTCCCGACAAATTGATGAGGACATCCGCTCCCTCTAGCTCCCTGACCCAGTCACCAAGATTCAGGCCATCCCACCAGACGACACTTGGATCATTCGCATCGCGCTGACGTGACAGTACCCGCAAAAGGCGGCCTTGGGAGCAAAAATGGCGGCGCAAAAGCCTGCCTAGGTGCCCGTTGCCGCCTGCTAGAACAATCCGCCGTGGCGGTTGCAATGTCAGGGAGTCGTTGACCGATGAATGAGCTTGCGTCATTACAGCACCATCCGTAGTGTCTGTACATACAGAAATAACAGACGTTACTGTAGTTTGTCAAGGGCGATTTCGGGACCTCACCCTCTGCCTCCGGTCCTCATGTTCTCCTCTTGGGAACCATGGTAGAATTCTCTCTGTAAAGGTAGAAACGATGTCCCGCGCAAGCCTAAATATCAAAGATCCGGAAGTCCACAAACTCGCCAAGGCGGTGGCTAAGGAAGCTGGCGAGTCCATGACGCAGGCCGTCAAGCTGGCTCTCGAAGAACGACTTGCCCGTCTACGGAAAACGCGCAAGCAGGAGCTGACGATCAAGAACATTTTCGCCATTGGCGAGCGTTTCGCGAAACGAATGAAGGGGCCTCCGATTGATCACGACACATTCCTTTACGACGAAAATGGGCTCCCGAAGTGATTCTCGATGCTTCAGCGGTGCTGGCCATGCTTCGGCGCGAACCCGGATACGAAGCGTTCGCCAGCGTAACGGGGAAGGCGGAGGTTTGCCGACTGTCTGCAGCTACTTTTGTCGAAATCTCGATCGTTGCGCTCAGTCAGCTTGGCGACACTGGTAGCCAGCTATTGGATGAGTTCGTGCGAGAAGTGGGAATTAGAATTGAACAAGTCACCGAGGAGCAGGCGTACGTAGCGCGGCGGGCTTGGGCGGAGTACGGAAAAGGCCGCCATCCGGCTCGACTCAATTTCGGCGATTGTTTTTCCTATGCGCTGGCAAAATCGCTGAACGAACCGCTCTTATTCAAGGGCAGCGACTTTTCTCAAACGGATGTGGAGCCGGCGATTCTGCCATGATTAATATATCGGACTAGCCGGCGGCGACTTCCTGCAGGGCCGGAGTCAATTCAGGAACTTCAATACGGATGAGCGTGCCCTCGCCGGGGCGGCTTTGCATATCGAGATGAAAGTCAGTGCCGTAGAGCACGCGCAACCGTTCGCGTACGTTACTTAACCCAATTCCTTCGACATAAACGTGCGGCATTTTTTCTTCGGAGATGCCGACACCGTTGTCTTCAATTTCGATTTGCAGTCGGCCGTCGCGCTGCACGGCACGAAGCTGGATCTTCCCTCCCCCGAGTTTTGGCGACAGACCGTGCTTGAGAGAGTTCTCGACGATGGGTTGCAGCAACATGCTTGGAATAAACGCTTCGAGCGCCGACTCTTCAATTTCTTTCACGATATCCAGATTATCTTTGCCGAACCGCGCGACCTCGATGTCCAGGTAGTCGTCAATGAATTGCAGCTCTTCGCGAAGCGGCACAAACGTTTCGTGCCGGCGCAACAGCCGCCGCAATATGTTGCTCAACTTCAGCACGACGCCGCGCGCTGAGTCCGGATCCATACGAACGAGTGAAGACACAGTGTTCAGCGTGTTGAAGAGAAAGTGTGGATTGATCTGGCTGGAAAGTGCGTCCATGCGCGCCTTCAGCAGCAGCTGCTGGTGCCGCTGGAGATTCATCTCGATGCGCGTGTTGTTCCAGATCTTGAGCGGCGCCGCCACGGACATGAGTGTCGCAATCACGGCCAGCGCAAGCCACCAGTTCCAATGCTGATCAATAGCAAAAAGCCACTTCGGCTTGGTGGCAATCCCGAGCGCTACCCGCCCGAGCTCCAATCCAACGCAAGTCAGGAGCGGCAGCATTTCCCAGGAAATCTCCGCGCGACGCATCATGCGCACGACGGCTTTGGGAATATTCAAAAATGTGAACGGGCCAAAATTCCACAGCTCTTCCTTGTTAGGGATGGCCTGCCGGATCAACCCGCCGAGAAGCCCTGCCGCGGATGCCGCGGGCATGCCCAGCCATTCATGCGCCGCCAGCGCCGGAATCGTGACAATCGCTCCGCCGATGGGCCCGACGACGCGCCCTCCCAGCAATCCCATCAGGAACGCGCCTTCGATTGACAAATCGGCAAAGTAATACGCGGGACTCACGAGTCGCAGCGCCACGCCCAGTATCAGCGGCGGCGTCATGAACAACATCAATTTTAGTTTTTGATCCGGGTCGCGCTCTTCGGTGAAAAGTACGCGACGAAACGTGTTCCACCGCGCCAGCAAGGCCGCAAACGAGGCAGCTACGCCTACCTTCAGCAGCAGCGTGAAGAGAAAATCGCGTGTTGAGAAAATCGAGTCCATCGGCGTTAACCCAGGCGCTTCGCTTACGCTAGCCAATCCGGCCCGCGATGTAAAGGAAGGCGTGAAGGGACAGTGCGCACCGGCCTGTTATACTAGGCAATTCTTATGGCCACAAAATCGCGCACCAAGACGAAGCCCCCCAGGAAGCGCGCGCTCAAGCATGTGGCACACGCCGATCTGCCCTCACGCTGGGGCAACTTCACGATTCACGGCTTCACCGGGAATGGACCGCAGGAAGAAGCCGTTGCGCTTGTTCGCGGCAATCTGAAAGGCAAATCCGCGCCGCTGGTGCGTGTCCACTCGCAATGCCTCACTGGCGACGTGCTCAATTCTCTGCGCTGCGACTGCCGCGCGCAGCTTGAACTCTCGCTCAAAAAAATTGGCGAAGCGCCTTCCGGCGTTTTGCTCTACTTGCCGCAAGAGGGCCGCGGCATCGGCCTGATGAACAAACTGCGTGCCTACCAACTCCAGGACCAGGGTTTGGACACCGTCGAGGCCAACGAGGCGCTTGGATTCGCCTCTGACGCGCGCGAATACGAATTTCCCGCGGAGATTCTGAAAGCGCTCGGCGCGAGAAGAATCCGGCTACTTTCGAATAATCCCGAGAAAGTCCGCCAGCTCGAAAAATCCGGCATCAAGGTTGTTCAGCGCGTCCCCTGCCAGCCGCGCATCTCCAAGACTTCGCGCAAGTACCTCGAAACCAAAAAATCCAAGATGGGTCATCTGCTCAAAGGCGTGTGAACCGGTCGCCCTTCCATTGGTGGGGCACTTTTTTTCTCATCGTGGGAAATTGCTGCCAAACAGTGGCACGCCCGCAAACACCAAATAGTTTTTACCCGCCGCCGACAAACTGCACAATCTCGTAACGATCGTTTGCCGCAATCTGTGTTGTGGCCCATTCCGCTCGCGGCAAAATTTTCAAATTGCGTTCGATCGCCACGCGCCCGTTTTGCAAGCCTAGGGCAACAAGCAAATCAGCAACGGTCTCGCCCGCTTTGATCGCGCGCTCGTCTCCATTCACGATAATCGTCAACGCCGCGCCCTGCGCAAATTCGCTCATGCCGCTGGCACCTTCGGCGGCCGCGCTTTTAACTGCAACCGCAGCCGTCCGCTGACGGGGCCCCAGTTCGCATCTATGATCAACAGCGGATCGGCGACGTTGAATTTCGGCATATCAAATTCCAGCGACGTCGAGCCATCGCTATCCGTCAGCCCGCCGACTTCCACCGGATCCGTAGTTCCTTCCATCCGCGCTACAACCTTCGCTTTTCCGACTGGATTGCCGAGTTCGTCGGTCACCCGCACCTTCAACGATGCGTGCCGCCCTTTCAACCAGTCCGCGGGATTCTGAAGTCGAATTTTCAATTTGGGTCCGGCCGCCGCAACGGGCGCTGGTGCGACTGGCGCTTGTGGCGCCAATTTCTCCACTGGCAATTTCAGTGCTCCCGACTTCAAATCTTCCATCACCGCATGATGCTGTTCATCGAGCCGCTCCTTCAGCCTCACTTCTTTCGCGCTATCCAGCGGCAGTAACTCGCGATACTCAATCTTGCGCTTGTGGATCAAACGCCCTTGGTTGTAGACCGTCGTCTCGATCGTCGCGTGCGCGACGCCGCGGTCCTCCGTTTGCACATGATACTGCGTGCTGCCGACTGTCAAATTCGTGTTGTGGCCAAAAACCATTGTCGTGTTCCGGCCCGGTACGCTCAAAAACTATTTCTTCTCTGCATTTGACCGACCGCGCCCTGAATCGTTATTATACCGCTTCACCTATGAGTGATTCTGGTCTTCACACTTACGGTCCACTAGTCATACACCTGCTGGTTGCCGCGTTTCTGGCCGGTACGATCGCCACGTTGTCAAAAGTCGTAGGCTGGCGGCGCCCGAGCAAGGCAAAGCTCCAGGCATACGAATGTGGCATGGAGCCGACGGGCGACGCGCGTGAACCCTTTTCCGTCAAATTTTACCTGGTTGCAATGGTGTTTATTCTGTTCGATGTGGAAGCAATTTTCCTCTATCCATGGGCCTACGTTTTTCGCGCTCTCGGCTGGTACGGTTTCGTGGAAATGATGATATACATTGCGATTCTGCTTGTCGGTTACTTCTATCTCTGGAAAAAGGGCGCGCTGGACTGGCACAGATAAGCTGGAGCGCGTAAGCGGAAACGAGTGGCAGACAATACCAATCAAAGCGCTAATGTTGTGGTCGAACATCTGCGTGCATGGAATGCAAAAGCCGTAGAAGAAGTGATCGAGTTTCACGGCGAGACAACCATTGTGGTCCCGCACGGCTTGTTGCGCGTCGCCGCACAGGAATGTCGCGACGCCCTGGAATTCGACCTTCTCTCCGACGCCACCTGCGTTGATCGCTTCCCCGTCGAGCCACGGTTCGAATTGAACTACCACCTCACTTCGATTCCCAAGAAAGCAAAAATTCGCCTGCGCACCCGCGTTCCCGGCGATCAGCCTCACGTTGACTCTCTCGTTCCCGTTTGGCTTGGCGCTGGCTGGCTTGAGCGCGAAATCTTCGATCTGATGGGCGTTCAATTCAATGGCCACCCTGACCTCCGCCGCATTCTGATGCCAGACGATTGGGTCGGTCATCCTTTGCGCCGTGATTACCCGGTGCAGGGGTTCCGCGATATTCCGGCAACCTACCTGCCCGGTTTGAAGAAATGAAGGCAAACAAATAGGGACATGACTACCACCGTCGAAACCGCAACCGGCGCAGCCAAAACAATGGTCCTCAATATGGGCCCGCAACACCCGTCCACACACGGTGTGCTCCGCGTGCTGCTCGAGCTCGACGGCGAAACGGTCGTTAAAGCTGTTCCCGACCTCGGCTACCTCCACACCGGCATTGAAAAGTCCTGCGAAGACAAGACCTATTCGCAAGCCATCACGCTCACCGACCGCATGGACTATCTCAGTCCGCTCGGCAACAATCTTGTCTATTGCCTCGCCGTCGAAAAGCTTCTCGGCCTCGAAATTCCCAAGCGCGCCCAATACATCCGCGTGATGATGGTCGAACTCCAGCGCATCTCTTCGCACCTCGTCTGGCTCGGCACTCACGCCATCGACCTCGGCGCGATGTCCGTCTTCCTCTATTGCTTCCGCGAGCGCGAAGAAATTCTCAAAATTTTCGAACGCTTCGCCGGCCAGCGCATGATGACCAGCTACATTCGCATCGGCGGCGTTGCTCTCGAACCGCCCGCCGGCTGGCGCGAAATGGTCAGCCGCTTCCTCAAGATGATGCCGAGCCGCATCGATGAGTACGAAACGCTGCTCACCGAAAACCGCATTTGGATGGCCCGCACAAAAGGCGTCGGCGTCATCAACGCAAAAGACGCGGTGGCCTACAGTATGACCGGCCCAACCCTTCGCGCCGCCGGCCTTGCCTACGACAATCGCAAAGTTTTTCCCTACTCCAGCTACGAAGAATTCGATTTCGAAGTGCCGATCCGAACCGATTCCGACTGCTTCGCCCGGTACATGCTCCGCATCGCTGAAATGCGCGAAAGCCTGAAAATCGTCAAGCAGGCCATGGAGAAAATTACGGATCAGGGTGAAATCCGAACCGAAGCCGCCGGCATCATTCCGCCCGACCGTGAAAAAATGAAGACGGAGATGGAAGCACTCATCTACCATTTCAAAATTTTCACCGAAGGCTTTTCGCCCGCGCCCGGCGAAGCGTATGTCACCATCGAATCGCCCCGGGGCGAACTCGGCTGCTTTATCGCCAGCGATGGCTCGCCGAAACCCCTGCGCTGCCATTTCCGTTCGCCCTCATACATCAACTTGCAGGCTCTTCCGAAAATCGTCGAAGGCCAGATCATTGCCGACGTCGTCGCCTGCATTGGCACCATTGATATCGTTCTTGGCGAGGTGGATCGCTAACGCTCATGCAAATGTCTGCTCAGCTCGCGGCGAGATTCGACAAGCTGCAAAACGCGTACCCGGTCAAGCGCAGCGCGCTCATCCCCATGATGATGTACGCGCAGGATGAGTTCGGTTGCGTCAGCGACGAAATGATCGCGGAAATCGCGAAACGCCTCGAACTTCACACCGTTCAAGTCGAAGAAACGCTTGCCTACTACTCGATGCTCCGCCGCAAACCGATGGGCAAGCACCATGTCCAGGTTTGCACCAACGTCGCCTGCATGCTCCGCGGCGGCTACGACATTCTTGAACGGGCCAAGAAGCGCCTCGAAATCGGCCACAAGGAAACCACCGAGGACGGCATGTTTTCGCTGGAAGAAGTCGAATGCATCGGCGCGTGTACCGGCGCTCCGGCGATGCAAGTCAACTACGACTTCTATGAAAATCTCACGGTCCTGAAATTTGATCGCATCCTCGAAGAACTCGACAAAGGGGGCAACCCCGCTCCCGAACCCGTCATCAGTGGCGCTCTTCACGACCGCGATCCACTTGAAACCCCGCTTATCAGCGCTCGTTGGGGCATCAAGGATTCCCGCAAGATCGACGTTTACCTGAAAAACGGCGGCTACAAGGCACTCGAAAAAGCGCTGCAACAGATGACGCCGGAATCCATCATCGACGAAGTGAAGAGGTCCAGCCTTAGGGGACGCGGCGGCGCTGGCTTCCCGACCGGCATGAAGTGGTCCTTCGTTCCCAAAGATTCGCCGAAAGCAAAGTATGTCATCTGCAACGCGGACGAATCCGAGCCCGGCACCTGCAAAGATCGCCCGCTCATGGAAATGGACCCGCACCAGTTAATCGAAGGCATGGTCATCGCGGGTCGTGCCATCGGCGCAAATCGCGGATTCATCTACATTCGCGGTGAATACCGATACGTTCTCGACCTCGTCGAAGAGGCAATCGAGGAGGCCTACCAGCGCGGTTACCTCGGCAAGAATATTCTTGGCTCCGGCTTCGACTACGACCTGCTGATTCACACCGGTGCCGGCGCCTATGAGTGCGGCGAAGAGTCCGCCCTCATGGAATCGCTCGAAGGCAAGCGCGGCTATCCGCGTATCAAGCCGCCCTTCCCTGCCGTCGTCGGCCTCTATGGGTGCCCGACCATTATTAATAACGTCGAAACGCTCAGCGCCGTACCGGCCATTATCAACGAAGGCGGCGAAGCCTATGCCAATCGCGGCACCCCGAGAAACGGCGGCACACGCCTTCTCTGCGTCGCAGGCCACGTCAACAAACCCGGCATTTACGAAATCCCGCTCGGCATGAATATGAAGAAGTTCATTTACGAGATGGCCGGCGGCATTCCGAACGGCAAAAAGCTAAAGGCCGTAATTCCCGGCGGCAGCTCTTGCCCCATCATGACGGCCGACGAAATCGATCTCCCGATGGACTATGACTCCGTTGCGAAAGCGGGATCCATGCTCGGCTCCGGCGGCATGGTCGTCATGGACGAAGATACCTGCATGGTGGACGTGGCGCGCCGCATCATGCACTTTTATGCGCACGAGTCCTGCGGTTGGTGCATCCCCTGCCGCGAAGGAACCACTTGGCTCCGCAAAATGCTCGAGCGCTTCCACGCCGGCCTCGGTCGCAGCGAAG
>Ga0247693_1000003_pt1 | contig 137483 bp, 109 predicted proteins | sample CNK34_metaG_FD_182712 | JGI IMG/M metagenome (GOLD analysis project Ga0247693, IMG submission 182712) | Soil microbial communities from Purdue University Martell Research Forest, Indiana, United States - CNK34 | ecosystem: Environmental > Terrestrial > Soil > Temperate forest > Bulk soil... | reverse complement strand
TGCACAGCGTAGTTTGGGCGGGACTCGATGGCCGGCGAAGCAACCGCGACGGCGGTTTGAACTCTGAGCGACGAAGCTGAAATGGCCGCAGCGAGGGAGCTCTCGGCCGATTGAACTGGACGAGGCGTCTCTATTGGGGCGGCGGGAGCAGCCACACGCGCCGGCAAATCAGGTGGCAGTGAAACCGGAGCGGAGACGGGCATAGAAACTGCGCCGGCCGCTTCAGAGATTTCCGGAGCGACTATGGATGGGGGTGGCGGCGTTGACTGAGATTGCGGCTGAGCTCCAGCGTTTGATGCAGCCCGGTCATGATTCGCGTGCTTGAGCCGGTAGAGACGTTCGTCAGCAATACGGACCAACTGATCCATCGCTTCGGCGTCTGATGGGAATGTGGAGATGCCATGATCTATTCTGACGTCGATCGAGATTGCGATGGAACGCAGGACGTCGGCAAAAATAATGCCGATGCGTTTGCTCAGGGCGAACGCCTGAGGCGCGTCGGTTTGCGGAAGCAGGAGAGCGAATTCGTCGCCACCGAGGCGAAAAGCGGAGTCCGAGGTGCGCAAAGATTTTCGCAAAGTAGATGCGACGGCCCGCAAGACGTCATCCCCCCGAAGATGACCGAGTTGATCATTCACTTCTTTGAAGCGGTGGAGATCCAGCGTGACGAGGGTCAGAGGCTGCGTGTAGCGCTTTGCGCGATTCAATTCTTTTTCAAAAGTTTCACCGAACAAGCGGCGATTGTTCAGGCCGGTAAGCGCGTCGGTGACCGCATTGCGTTCAAGCGTTTTTAGATCTTCGCGTTCGATGAGAAGAGGGAATTGAAAAAGATTTGACGAAGCGAAGACGTCTACCATGGAGCTGAGCAGAGAAACAGAAGTGCCGGACGCCGCGGAGAGTGTTTGCTGACGGACAAGAATTTCATCCCACAGCTGAGAAGAGCGTTCTTCGGAGAGTTCCAGACGAGTGAACGTGCGGAAAAATCCGCGCAGGAATTGGCCGCGCACAGAAACGTCGAGTGATTGCAGCGTTTCAACGAGAATTTCGAGAAAGTTCGCGGCAATCGATGCGCGCGCCGGAAAATTCACGCCAGGGCTGGGCGGGTGGTTTATGTGCGTTCACCTCTGCCTGTCCCCGCGGGGGTTGGGGAAAGTCAACTTAATCCGATTTAGATAACCAACTGGGAGCAAACGGGGTACCAAAGTGGTAGAGCGTCCGCTGCCGACGAACCAAAGGACCGATCCGTTGTTGGGCTGTAAAGTATTGAAAAAGGTGCCCTTGTGTCAAGTGGGAGACCTGGTCGAATAAAGGGGAGCTCGGGCTTGTTTTGAGCGGACGGAAATACTCGAGGTCGGCTGGGGAAAGAAGTGGAAGTTTGTTATCCCGGATCTTGGGGTTCAGTCGAGGTGCTTGAAGAACTCAATGCCGAATAGCCGAAGGTCCCCCGCCGCTTGCTGGCGCAGCACCTTCGCGGTGATGGGAGGCGTTTCGTTTGGAACCAGTCCGGACGACGCGGGAGAAGGCGTCGGGATGGTCAGATGGACCACCTGATCAGGGCGAAGGACATGGGTTGAAGCGATACAGGCGCCAGAAGCACTAATATTCAGGGTTTTGGTGAGTTCGACGAAGTCGACGCCGGAAGCATCTTGCGCGCGGAGAAACACCGGAATTTGGAGGCGAATCCTTGGAAACCGACGCTGTTTAGAGGTGTCCACGGCTGGGTTGGTCTTTGCAACCTGGGTTTCCACAATTAGCCCTTTTGGTACCACAGAACTAGTACGGACTCATGCATCTTAGATGCCACAGTTGCGCAGCGGGTTCGGGTACTAAATCTCACCAAATCAGTATATTAGCCAGGCGTCCGGGGAGCCAGAAGATCGAGTACCCTCGGCGAGGTGAGGAAAGGGATACCGCACTTCCCATTATGTGCAAGTGGATCGGATTTACCATTGACACGTCTAGACTCACCTGCGAGCATGCCAAGCAACGGGAAAATTTTTGCCACTCTGAGGGAGCTTATACAAACTAATGGAGTTGCAGAGCACTGCGGTCTCAAATGACGTGAGGACGCCGGGAACCGTAGCGTTCGGAGTCGTCAAGAGTCTATTGGATTGCGTCGAAAAGGGTTTGCTGGTCGCAGAGCGAAGCGGGCGGATTGTCTTAGCAAATCTACGCGGCCGAGAGACCCTGGCGGCACTAGGACACGGGGATTTTCGAGAAGCGAACCTCATCAGCGATGTGCTGAAAGTGTCGCCTGAATCGTTTGTACAAAAATTAGAGGCGGGGCGCAGGGAACTTCAACTGGAGATCATTTCGGGCGCAAGCAAATACTTTGCGTCCGTGCAATGGATGGCCGAGCCAGAGTGGCTCGTGTTGCAGTTCGAACCAGCTGCGGCAAGTACGGCACCCGATGCTGCGACACAGCTGACAGTGCAGGAACTTCTGCAAGAAAGAGAAATCACCTATCGCAACCTGCTGGCGGCGTACCTGAAGTTGCAGGAAGTGAACCGGCAGAAGACGGTGTTCCTGGCATCAGCGGCACACGAATTGAAGACGCCGCTTGCGGTGATCAAGGGCTACTACGACCTGCTATTGACAGGATCGTTGGGCCGATTGAGCGAGAAGCAGCGGGACATTCTGGAAGAATCGAAAGAGAGCTGCGAGCGGCTGGTGCGGCTCGTATCCATGTTCCTGAACTATTCGGCGCTCGAAAGCGGGAAGCTGGTTTTACAGCTGAGGGAAAACGATTTGCGCGACTGTCTGGACGAAATGGCGAAACGGTGGTCAGAGGCGTTCCAGCGCAAAGGTGTACGGCTGGATGTGAACCTGGATCCTTCCATTCCGAGTTTCCGTTTTGACTACCAGAAAGTGCAACAAGCCGCGGCGAATCTGCTGGATAACTCGCTCAAGCACACGCCGTCGGGTGGGACTGTAACGCTTGTTGCAAAACCACATTTTTGGGAGCGGCGCGTTGCGGAGGTGGCGGCGCCAAACCAAGAACGCCGCCGGTTTCGGTTGCCGCGCCCGAACAGTGTGGAAGTGAGTGTTTCAGATTCAGGGTCTGGAATTGCGCCGGAACATCATCAGGAAATTTTCGAAGATTTTGTGCGGGTGGATCGCAACACATCGGGTATGGGACTCGGACTGGCGATTGCGAAAAGGCTAGTGCAGGCACACCGCGGCAAGATTTGGGTGGAGAGCGAATCGAAGAAAGGCAGCACGTTTCATTTTCTGCTGCCGATCGAGCAGTAAGAGGCCGGTTAGTCGAAGTGAGATGAGAGTGAGGGACTTGCGATGGCCGTAAAAGAAAAAATTCTTGTGGTGGACGACGAGCCGAGCATCCGGAAGTATTTGCAAACGCTACTGGAAGTGGAAGGCTTTGATGTCGAAGCGGTGAGCAGCGGGCCGGATGCGATCGCGAAAATCAACAAGGGTGACCGGCCGGACTTTATCATTCTGGATGTGCTGATGCCGGAGATGAGCGGTATCGACACGCTGAAAGAGCTTCTGCAGATTGATCGCACCCTGAACGTGATCATGCTGTCGTGTTCGAATGAAGTAGGGGTGGTTGTGGAGGCGATTCGCCTGGGCGCGCATGACTACCTGACGAAGCCGTTCGAGAAATCGGAACTTGATGCAGCGATGTTGAAGTCGCGGCAAAAGAAACAGCTCACGACGGAAAATCAAGCGCTCCGCGACTACTGCGATCAAGTGACGGAGGATTTGAGTTTTCTGGCGGCGAGCCCGCAGATGGTGAGAATCCGGCAGCAGATCCTGCAGATTGCTCCGGTCGATGTTCCGGTGTTTATTTGCGGAGAAAGCGGAGTTGGCAAGGAGGTTGTATCGCGCATGATTCACCTGCGTTCGAAGCGCCGGACGCAGCCATTCATAAAGGTGAATTGCGCGGCGCTACCCGGTGAACTGCTGGAATCAGAGCTTTTCGGATTCGAACAGGGCGCGTTTACGGGAGCGGTGAGGGCGAAGCCCGGGAAATTTGAACTGGCGAACAAGGGAACGATTTTCCTCGACGAAATCGCGGAGATGAGCCCACACCTGCAGGCGAAATTGCTGCATGTGTTGCAAGACCACCAATATTCGCGGCTCGGTGGCCGAAGCATGATTGAAACCGATGTGCGCGTGCTGGCGGCGACGAACGTTGACGTCCATGAAGCGATGAAAACAGGTAGATTTCGCGAGGACCTTTATTACCGCTTGAACGTGCTCTCGATTCTCGTACCGCCTCTGCGCGAGCGGACGGCGGAAATTCCGTTGCTTTTCCGGCACTTTTTGACGAAATATTCGGAGAAATTCGGCAAGCCAGCGGTTGACCCGTCCAAGCACTTGCTGGACGCAGCGGCAAATTATCCATGGCCCGGCAATCTGCGCGAGCTCGAGAACTTCGTGAAGCGGTATGTGATTCTGGAGGATGACGAAGGCAGCCTGCGCGAATTGGTTGAGATGTCGTCCACGCGACAACGGACATCGCCGCGCGAAGAAGTAGCCGCTCCGAAGGAACAAGGATTGAAAGCGCTCGTTCGCGGACTGAAAGACGAAGCGGAAATGGAAGCGATCGCGGACGCGCTGGAAAAGACACGTTGGTGCCGCAAAGACGCAGCGAAGATGCTGGGGATCAGCTACAAGGCGCTGCTCTACAAAATGCGACAATTCAACCTGGATACGCCTCGCAGCAGGAGGTCCGCGGCGACGGTGGCCGCCGACCCCGCTCCCATAGCGGCGGGAAGAAACGACTAAGCGAAGGTATGGGCAGGGATTTCTTTCACGTCACAATGGCGCGAAAGTAGCTTTGTGCAGCAAATGCTGCACGATATTGTTTGCAGGGACACTGGTCCGGGTTAGAACGTCACCACAAGTGAATTCGGGGTCGAGAGGTTCATTGGGGAATCGACCGCATGTTTCGCCCTTGAGATAATAGTGCCGAAATGATAAAAGAGGGCCGGCCAGAAAGTCTTGGCCGCGAATAGGGTGAGGGATGAGCTTGATGTCGGAACGGCGCAACGCTCGACGGTACGATTTGTCCTTGCCAGTGATCGTTAGAATTCCAAAGGAACGTCCAAATGGAAACCAGAACGGCAAGACGCGCGACATTTCGACGCGCGGGCTGTATTTTGTGATTGACCAGGATTTGGAAGCGGGCTCTGAGCTCGATATAACGCTGACATTGCCTGCTGAAATCACGCACAGCACGGAGGTGTTTGTGCGTGCTTTGGGCAAAGTGGTTCGAGTCGAGCGTCGCGGCGAAGACGGTGAATTGCGTATGGGCGTTGCCGCGGTCATAGAGCGGTATGACATTATTCGTGGCGAGGCCGCACGCGCTTAGAAGTAGTGAAGATTAGGGTCGGGCTCAAGAGGTTTGGGTTAGTTCCGGTACTTTCGTCGATCGCCTGTTTCTCAATCAGAAAATCCGGAATACTCGTAAGTGATAGCAAAGGCTTTCTTTTCAAGGGAAATTTCCTGCCAGCCTTGCGCACGACGAATTCGTCGATGGTACTAAAACCAATCCACATGGTTTAGCAAGTCGGGATAAGTCTTTATCCCTTTTTCCCCATTTTCCTCCTGCAAAGCGAGCCAACGCCTGTTTTCAGTCGGCGGCCACGCGAAACCTGTTTGGACAACAATGTGCAGTTCATCACGTCGACAAAAAATGGGCGCTATACCAGCCAAAGCGATACTGACCGAAGCTTCGACAACTTCGGGAGCGGGAAACGGCCTGCCGCCGGTCGAGGTTATTTTTGGCCAGACCGAAGTGATGAACCTGGTGCGTCGAAAAGTGGAAAAGTCTGCGGCAACGGGAGTTCCGATCCTGATTGAAGGACCGAATGGCTGCGGCAAAGAGGTTATCGCGCGGTATGCGCATGCGATTTCGCCCCGGGGCAGCGGAAATTTTGCAAAGGTGAATTGTGCGGCCTTGCCGGGACCGCTTATGGAGAGCGAGCTGTTCGGCTACGAGCGGGGAGCCTTCACGGGCGCGGTGAATTCGAAACCGGGACGATTGGAATCGGAAACGCCTGGCACGATCTTGCTGGATGAAGTAAGCGACTTGAACGGAGATTTGCAAGCGAAATTGTTGCAAGTGCTGCAGGACGGGAAATTCTTCCGGATTGGCGGGTTGGAAGAAAAGAGCCTGACTTCCAGTGTGATATCGACGAGTTGCCGACCGTTAACGGAAGAGATCGACGCGGGAAGGTTCCGAGTGGATTTGTATTACCGCATTAACGTAATCAAGGTGAATTTGGTGCCGCTGCGAGACCGGCGAGAAGATATTTTGGCTTTGGCGAATTATTTCCGGCAAGACCTGTTGCAGAAACATCAGTGCGATGCACCGCCACTTTCAAGCTCCTCCTGCGAGTGGCTGAAAGAATACGAGTGGCCGGGGAATATTAGGGAACTGCAGAACACGATTGCCCGGTACGTGCTGCTTGGACCGGAAGCGGCGATCCAGTCGCTCGAAGGTACAGGCGGCACGGAGAGCTTGTCGGTTCAGGTAAGGCCGAACGGAAACAGGCGATTATTCGCCCAGACTTCGATAGCGGTGCGCGATGTCGAGCGAAAGATTATTTTGCAGGCTCTCGCGGCGAACCGCTGGAACCGAAGAAAAGCGGCTGCCGCGCTGAAAATCAGCTATCGGACGCTACTAAGTAAAATTAAACAGGCGGGATTACCACGCCGGCGTGATTTGGCGGCAAGCGCACTTGCCAGCTTGAAAACTTCGACGCCACCAACCATCAATTGAAAAATTGAACTTAGCTTCCTGCGTTCTAGGTAAAGCCGTTTCTTGGGGTTTCGTAGAAGTTCCCGCACACCTCGACACCGTGGTAGGCCACAGCTCCCTGAAAACCCTCTGCTGCGACAAAGGAAAGCAGGTTCCAACCGGTGCCTGCGCCTCGGAGGAATCTGGGTGCGTCTCCGGGCCGCAGCGAAACTTCAAAACTGTCGAGAGGAATTTGCAGGCCGGCGCCGAGTGCCTTGACGTAAGCCTCTTTACGCGTCCAGCAATTGAAGAAGGCTTGCGGACGGATGTCGGCGGGGAGAGAGAGCAGTTCGTGGAACTCGCCCGGCGCGAAATTGGCTTGGGCCACCTCCTCGCCGCCAAAATCGCTGCGAATGCGTTCGACGTCGATGCCGAGTGGCTGGACCCGCGAGACAGCCAGGACCCACAGATCCTCGGAGTGCGACACGTTGAACGCAATCGCCTCCGGATTTTGGGCCATCGGAATGGCGGGCTTACCAAATTCCGAATAGGCGAAATCGACGGACGCAGGGGCAACCTGCAGGTAGCTGCCGAGCGTTTTGCGTAATTGAGATCGGCCAGCGATGTAGCGGTTGCGATGGACGGGGAAGTGGAAGCGGGCGGCTCGTTCCAATTCATCGGGACTAAGGAGGGGGCCGGCGTCCCGAGCGTGTGCTGAGGAGAGTTCCAAGCTGTAGCGCCAAATATGTATTTCGCCTGGCGCGAGGGGGGGGGCGATCGTCACTGTCTGCCAAGGGACCGAGAGCATAGGAAACGTGTGCCTCAGAAGCGCTGGACGCGCGAATGGCCGCTTGAGAAGATTATGCCTCAACTTGGCTTAACTGTTGAAAAATAAGGAGTTCCGCGCTACCCGGGCCTTCTATCGGCAGGGCCACTGCATAGGGGAAAAGAAGGTATTTTGTTTCCACATGCGGGCAGAAAAAGATTTCCCTAAGCACCGGGCGGGATCGACTCAAGCTATTGAAAATAAGCATGTTAAGTACGGGATAGATTGGTCGGTTGATTGCACATTAGACCAGCATCGGAGTGTGTCGTTTCTGTCTGAGCAAATGACCTTCGAACTAGAGACTGCGCCGAACCCTGAAATCGCGTTGCCAGCGCCGACTGATTTGTGGGCCGGCGAGGCGACGCCTTATCCACGAGACGCGACAATTGCGCGGCTTTTCGAGATGGCGGCATTGAAATATGCAGACCGCACGGCGGTTGTATGCGGCGGCAGCAGGATCACCTACCGAGAGTTGAACCGGAAAGCAAACCGCCTGGCCAGCCGTCTCCGGGGTTACGGAGTTGGCTCAGAAACGATGGTCGGGCTATGTGTTGAACGGTCAGTCGAGATGGTCGTCGCGCTTTTAGCGATATTGAAGGCTGGCGGAGCGTATGTCCCGTTTGACGCGTCCTATCCGCGCGAACGATTGGAGTTCATGATTGGGGACACCAAGACGCAGTTGATGGTGACACAAAAATCGCTGATGACTGTGGCGACCGGCAGGCCCGTAACGACGATCCTGGTCGACGACGTGATTGAGGGATCGGAAGACAATCCCGCGCCGACGGGCGGCCCCAGGAATCTGGCTTATGTGATGTACACGTCCGGATCGACGGGCCGGCCGAAAGGCGTGTTGGTCGAAAATCGCGCCGTGGTTCGATTGGTCTTCAACACGAACTATTGCAAGTTTGGCGCCGATCAGACGTTTCTTCAATTTGCGCCGATTTCCTTTGACGCCTCCACGCTGGAGATTTGGGGCGCGTTGTTGCACGGCGGGAAGCTTGTAGTGATGCCGCAGCAAGCGTCATCGCTGGAAGAAATCGGCAAAGCGATTTGTGAAGAAGGTGTTACGACGGCTTGGTTCACGGCGGGATTGTTTCACTTGTTTGTAGACGAGCGCCTGGAAGATTTGCGACAGCTCAAGCAATTGCTGGCTGGCGGGGACACGCTTTCCGCGAAGCACGTGCGGCGCGTTCTAGAAGCGTTTCCCGAAATGACTGTAATCAACGGTTACGGCCCGACGGAAGGCACGACATTCACTTGCTGCCACGCGATGCGAACGGGCGATGTCGTGCCGGATTCAGTGCCCATTGGAAAGCCAGTCTCCAATACGCGGGTGTACATCCTGAACGATGACTTAACGCCAGTGAAAGCCGGACAAGTCGGAGAACTTTTTGCGGGAGGCGACGGCGTTGCGCGGGGATATCTGAACGCGCCGGAAGTCACGGCTGAAAAATTCTCGCGGGATCCTTTCGTGGATGCACCGGACGCGCGTATGTACCGCATCGGGGATTTCGCGCGGTGGCGCGAAGACGGCTCGGTTGAATTCCTGGGCCGCAAAGACGGGCAAATCAAGATTTTGGGACATCGGATTGAGCTAGGCGAGATCGAAAACGCGTTGGCGCAACACGCGAATATTAAACAGGCTTGCGTGACAGTAAAAGTTGACGAGGCGGGGACAAAGAGGCTGGTTGCGTACTACGTGCGAAGCGGCGGTGAATCGGAGTCCTGGCGCGAGTTGAAGGCCTTCCTAGCCGCAAAGTTACCCGCTTATATGGTACCCGTGCACTATGTACCGATGGCGAGCTTTCCTTTAAATCCTAATGGAAAGATAGACCGAGGCGCGCTACCAGATCCCGTTGCCGAAACGAGTGCGACGCAAGTGCAGCCATCGGGCAACGAGCTTGAAGCAGCGATCGCCGACGTCTGGAAGAAAGTGCTGCGAACCGATTTTATGGGGCTCGACGACAATTTCTTCGATTTGGGCGGAGACTCCTTGCTGCTGGTAGCGGTTCACTCTCAACTCAAGAAACGTCTGAATCGCGAGATTCAGGTGATGGATCTGTTCGACCATACGACTGTGCGGGCGCTGGCAAAGCACCTGGGCACAGCGGGCGGCGAAGTGAAATCGTTCGATGCCGCGCAAGAGCGAGCGGCAAGGCAACGCGCGGCGTTTGCCAAGCAGAGAGCGCTGAGAGTGGGGAAACCTGCATGAGCAAGTGGAATCCGAATCTAGAAGGAATCGCGATTGTCGGCGTGGCAGCGCGGCTACCCGGCGCAAGTAATGCCGCCGAGTTCTGGGAAAATCAGAAAAACGGCGTCGAATCGATTTCCCACTTCCGTGAAGATGAGCTCGAAGTTCCAGACAAGGCAACTCTTGCAAAACGGCCGGACTACATTCGAGCGCGTTCGATCGTGCAGGACGCCGAGATGTTTGATGCGGGATTTTTCGGGATTTACCCGCGCGAAGCGGAATTGATGGACCCCCAGCATCGCGTGTTCCTCGAATGCTGCTGGGAAGCCTTCGAAGATGCGGGGTACGACCCGCTGGAAATTCCGGGTGCTGTGGCCGTCTATGCCGGCTGCAGTATGAGCACGTATTTCATTTCGCAGCTTTGTTCCAACGCACAATTCCGAAACGACTACACGGGTTGCTACCAAGTGGGTAACTATCCCGCGATGATGGGCAACGGGCTGGATTTTCTGGCGACGCGCGTGTCTTACAAATTCAATTTGCGCGGGCCGTCATTCTCAATGGTGGCGGCATGCTCGACTTCGCTGCTGGCGATTTGTCAGGCCTGCCAGAGCTTGTTGACGTACCAGGCGGACATGGCGGTTGCGGGTGGGGCGTCGATAACGTTTCCGCAGCGACGGGGTTATTTGTATCAAGAAGGCGGAATGGTTTCGTCGGACGGCCACTGCCGGCCCTTCGACGCGGACGCGAGCGGGACGGTCTTCGGCAGCGGTTCTGCGGCGGTGTTGCTGAAGCGGTTGGACGATGCGATCAAAGATGGCGATCAAATCTATGCCGTGATTCGCGGATACGGCATGAACAACGACGGGTCGGCGAAAGTGGGCTACACCGCCCCGAGCATCGAAGGCCAGGCACGAGCAATTGTGCTGGCGCAGGAATCATCGGGGATCGATCCGCGGACCATCGGTTACCTGGAAGCGCACGGAACGGCAACGCCCCTGGGCGATCCGATCGAACTAGCCGCGTTGACACAAGCGTTTGGAACGCGCACGAAAGACAAAGGTTTCTGCGCGATTGGGACGGCAAAGGCCAATGTTGGCCACGTCGATGTGGCGGCAGGCGCCACCGGACTGATTCACGCCGCGCTTTGCATTCGCGACGCCAAGCTCACACCGACCCTGCACTTCAAGAAACCGAACCCCAAAATCGATTTTGCGAACAGTCCGTTTTTTGTGAATACATCGCTGCGCGATTGGAAGCAAGCGGACGGACCACGGCGCGCGGGAGTGAGCTCGTTCGGCGTTGGCGGCACGAATGCGCACGTTGTTCTGGAGCAGGCGCCGGAGCGGGTGTCAGAGAAGCCAGGACGGCCTACTCAAGTGCTGATGATTTCCGCGCGGTCCGAAGCAGCCCTTGCCGAGGCAGCGAAGTGCTTGGCGGTGAGACTGCGGGAACATCCGGAAACGAATTTGGCCGATGCGGCGTATACGTTGCAGACAGGCCGGCGAAAGTTTGAGCACCGGCGGATTGTGGCGGCGTCAAGTGTGGCAGACGCGGTGGCGGCATTGGAAAGCGGCGAAACAAAGCGTGTAATCAGCCGGAAATCGCGAAACGCGGACCCCAAACTGTGCTTTCTATTCCCGGGCCAAGGCTCGCAGCAACCAAACATGGGGCGTGAGTTATACGAGACCGAGAAAGTATTTCGGCAGGAAATCGATCGCTGCGCGAACTTGCTCGAGCCACACCTCGGATTGGATTTGCGCAAGCTGCTTTATCCAGCCGAGGCAATCACGGACGAACTGCGGGACAAGGTGACACAGACCATCCTGGCGCAGCCGGCGATTTTCACGATCGAATATGCGCTCGCGAAACTGTGGATGAGCTGGGGCATTCAGCCGGACTTTATGATCGGACACAGCGTTGGCGAATTTGTTGCGGCTTGCCTGGCTGGCGTCTTTTCGCTCGAGGATGGACTGCGGTTGATCGCCGCGCGAGGACGTTTGATGCAGGAGCTTCCTCACGGCGCGATGCTGTCTGTTCGATTGAGCGAAGCCGATGCGCGCACGTGGCTGACAAAGGATTTGTCGCTCGCCGCGGTAAATGGGCCAGCGCTTTCGGTGATTTCGGGGCCAACCGAGAAAGTTGCCGAGCTCGAGAAACAACTGGCGAGGAAAGATGTTGTTCATCGCCGACTACACACTTCGCACGCATTCCATTCCGCCATGATGGATCCGATCCTGGAACCATTCACGGCGGAAGTGAAAAAGGCGAAGCTGTCCGCTCCGAAGCTGCAATACGTTTCTAGCGTGACAGGCGAATGGATAACTGCCGAGCAAGCCACAAGCGCGGAATATTGGGCGAAGCATTTCCGCGAGGCCGTGCAATTCTCTCGCGGCGTTACGAAATTCCGCGACCGCGAGGACTGCATTTTGCTGGAAGTGGGTCCGGGGAACGTGCTCGCGACGCTCGCGCGGCAACACGCGCCAAGGGCGGCCGACCAGATAGTGGTGTCCTCACTGACTGACGGCACGCCGAACTGCACGGAAGGAACAGCCATCCATCTCGCACTGGGCTCCTTGTGGCTCGGTGGCGTCAATCCCGGCTGGAAGGCGTACCACGGCGAAGGGCGGATTCGCGTTTCTCTGCCGACATACCCCTTTGAAAGGCAAAGATTCTGGCTGGAAGAGACAGCCGATGTGACGGAAGCGATGCCGAAGGTGGGCACGCAACCGTTTTCGATGACGATGACTTTGAATCCAATGCCGGCATCGGCTCCCATCGTAGCCGCCGCGCCGGAGGAGATCGCAATGAGCAAGGCACAGGAGACACCAGCTCCGAAAGCTGTGCGAAAAGAGAAAATTCGCGCCATGCTGGCGGAGGTTTTTCAGGACCTTTCAGGCGTCGATGTACTTGCGGCCGGTGGTGCAACGACGTTTCTCGAGATGGGGTTTGATTCACTGTTCTTGACGCAGGTGACGCAAGCCCTGCAGAGCAAATTCAATTTGAAAGTTACGTTCCGCCAGTTGCTGGATGCGCAATCGTCACTTGATGCGCTTGCCGCTTATGTCGACGAAAAACTTCCGGCGGGACTCTATGAAGAAGCAGCACCGGCTGCTGCGCAAGTTCCCGCGGCTGCCGCGAGTGTCGCCGCTGCTCCAGTGAATTTTGCGCCGGCGGTGCCAAACGGACGGGGAGCGCCTGCTGCGAGCGCCGTTGAGCAATTGCTGCGCGATCAATTGCAAGCGATGAATCAGCTTTTTGCGCAGCAGCTGGCGGCATTGCACGGCGGGATGCCGATTCCAACACAGGCCGCGGCGAATCCTGGCGCAGGCGCACCGGCAGCAACTCTGAAGCCAACGCCTACTCTCGCACCACAGGCGGAAGTTGATGCAACCAAAGAGCTGAAGGGCTACACACCGTTCAAACCATTGCAAAAGAGCATCTCGGGTGACTTAACGGCGCGGCAAGAAAAGTACATCGCTGACTTGATTGCGCGTTATACCACGAAGACGCCGACGTCGAAGAAGATGACGCAGGAATATCGCGGTGTATTGGCCGATCCGCGTGTCGTGACCGGCTTCCGCGCGCAATGGAAAGAGATGGTCTACCCGGTCATCACAAACAAGTCCAAGGGTTCGCGTCTTTGGGATATAGACGGCAACGAGTACGTCGACATTCTGAATGGCTTCGGACCGATCATGCTGGGGCATCGCCCGGACTTTGTTGAGAAAGCGATCGAGCAGCAACTGCACGAAGGATTTGAGATTGGGCCCCAGACTTTGCTGGCGGGCGAAGCGGCGAAACTGATTTGCGAGCTGACGGGCAACGAGCGCGCAACATTCTGCAATACGGGGTCGGAAGCAGTGACGGCGGCGATGCGCGTTGCGCGAACCGTAACGGGCAGGAACAAGATCGTGTTCTTTGCCGGGGACTATCACGGGATGTTTGACGAAGTGCTCGTGAAAGGATTGAAGAAAGCAGGCGAGCCGTACGCGGTCCCGGTGGCGCCCGGAATTCCGCGCGAAAAGGCGGCAAACGTCATCGTGCTGGAGTATGGGGCAGAGGATTCTCTGGAATGGATCCGCAAGAACGCGAATGACCTGGCAGCAGTAATGGTTGAACCTGTGCAGAGCCGCCATCCGAATCTTCAGCCTGTGAGCTTTCTCAAACATCTGCGGCAAATTACGAAGGATTCCGGCACCTGTCTGATTTTCGATGAAGTGGTGACCGGCTTCCGCGTGCATCCAGGCGGCTGTCAGGAACTTTTTGGCATTCGGGCGGATTTGGCCACGTACGGAAAAGTTCTGGCGGGTGGAATGCCGATCGGTGTACTGGCCGGTAAAGCCGAGTACATGGACGCGCTGGACGGCGGCATGTGGCAGTTTGGAGATGATTCCTACCCGACTGTGGGCGTGACGTTTTTCGCCGGAACCTTCGTGCGGCATCCCTTGACGATGGCGGCGTGCCTCGCAGTCCTGAAGCACTTGAAAGCACAAGGCCCGGAGCTGCAAAAGGGACTCTCGGCGCGCACAGGAGACATGATCAAGCGCCTGAATGCGCTGCTCGAGAAGAACCAGGTTCCGACACATATCGAGAACTTTGCGAGTTTCTTCTACTTTAGTTTCCCAATCGACTTCCGGTTCGGAAGCCTCTTCTACTACAGCCTTCGCGAGAAAGGTGTTCACCTGTTGGAGAACTTCCCGTGCTTTCTGACGACGGAACACAGCGACGCGGACATCGAGAAGATTGTCCGTGCGTTCGAAGAAACGATTCGCGAAATGCAAGAAGGAGAGATTCTGCCTCTGCCGGGAGAGGGCGTTTCTGTGCGGGCAGTTGCGAAACCCGGGGAAACGCGGATGACAGAGCCGCAGAAGGAAATTTTTCTCGCAGCGAAACTTGGCGAGGACGCGTCTTGCGCGTTTAACGAGTCATTCAGCGTGTACTTGCGCGGCGAATTGAAAGTGGACGCGCTGCGCGACGCATTGAACGCCGTGATTGCGCGGCACGAAGCGTTGCGGGCCACTGTGGATACTGAAGGAGAACTTCTGCACTTTGCGCCGGAGCTGAAGCTGGAATTGCCGCTTAAAGACTTGTGCGGCATGGATTTGGCGAAGAAGGAAGCTGAGATAAAAAGGATCCTCGCAGCGGATTCGCGCAAGTCGTTCGATCTGACGAAAGGGCCGCTGGTGCGCGGCGAGTTGTACAGGCTCGAATCGCAGCGCCACATGTTGCTGTTCACTTCGCACCATATTGTTTGTGATGGCTGGTCCACCAACGTCCTACTCGACGAGCTGTCGAAGGTGTATAACGAAAAGGCAGTCGGCAAGAGTGAGGAATTGCCGAAGGTAGTGCACTTCAGCGAATACGCGGCCGCGGAAGCAGCGCGCAAGAATTCCGCGGAAGGCGCCGACGTTGAAAAATACTGGCTCGCGCAGTTTACGGATATTCCGGCGCCGTTAGATTTGCCGCTGGATCGGCCGCGTCCGATGGTCAAGGGCTATGCCGGAGCGACGTATCGCACAAAGATAGACGCAGAGGCGTACCGGAAGATCAAGCAACTCGGTTCGAAAAAGGGCTGCACGTTGTTCGTCACGCTGCTCGCGGGGTTTAACGCAGTGCTGCATCGCTTGTCAAACCAGCGGGACATCGTCGTGGGAATTCCCGCGGCCGGGCAATCGTTGATTGAAGACGGCAACCTTGTCGGGCATTGTGTGAACTTTCTGCCGCTGCGCGCGCGATTCAGTGATGACCTGACGTTTTCCAGCTTGCTCGGTCAGGCCAAGAAGACCCTTCTCGACGCGTACGAGCACCAGACCTACACCTACGGCACATTGGTGCGCAAACTTGGAATTCCACGAGACCCGAGCCGACTGCCGTTGATGGAAGTGCAATTCAATCTGGAGAGAATCGGTGGCAGTTCGGATCTTGCGGGATTAGACGCTGAAGTGGATCCGAATCCCAAGAGCGCCGTGAACTTCGATCTGTTCTTCAACATCGTCGAATCGGATCAAGGGTTGAAAATCGATTGCGACTACAACACAGACCTGTTCGATGAATCGACAATCGCGCGCTGGTTGAGTCACTACGAGACAATACTGCTCGGCGCGGTTCCGGATCCGGAAAAGCCGGTGGACGATTTGCCGATGATGGCCCCAGCGGAACTTTCCTCATTGCTGGCGGCGTGGAATCCAGCGCCGAAGACCTCAGCGGTGACGACAACAATCCATCAGATGTTCGAACAGCAGGCTGCGCGGACGCCGGATGCGGTCGCGCTGACGATGGGCGCGGAGAAGATGACTTACCGCGAACTGAACGAGCGATCGAACCAACTTGCGCGGGTTCTGCGAAAGGAAGGAGTGAGGCCGGATTCCCTGGTGGCGGTTTGCTTCGAGCGGTCGCTGGAAATGATGGTTTCGTTTCTTGCCGTCGTGAAGTCAGGCGGCGCCTATCTGCCGATCGATTCGTCCTACCCGAAAGAACGACTCGAGATGATCCTCGGTGATGCCCAACCGACCGTGTTGGTGACTCAGGAGCGGCTAATCAAGAATTTGCCACGGCATAATGCCAAGGCGATCTGCGTGGACCGCGATTGGCCGGTGGTTGACCGGGAAGAAAAGGACAATCTCGCACCGGCATCGCAGCCCGAACATCTGGCGTACGTAATCTACACGTCGGGCTCGACTGGCAAACCCAAGGGCGTAATGGTCACCCACTCGAACGTCGTGCGTTTGCTGACCGCGACGGAGGCATGGTTCCACTTCAACGAGCGCGATGTCTGGACACTGTTTCATTCTTACGCCTTCGATTTCTCCGTATGGGAAATGTGGGGCGCGTTACTGACGGGCGGCCGGTTGGTGATTGTGCCCTACCTGACGACACGCTCTCCGCAAGATTTTTACAACTTGCTGGCTCAGGAGAACGTTAGCGTTCTGAACCAGACTCCGGCTGCGTTCTATCAGTTGATTCAGGTAGAGGAGTCTGGGTACGAAAAGCCGCTGGCGCTGCGTTATGTGATCTTTGGCGGGGAAGCGCTGAACTTCACGAACCTTAAGCCGTGGTTTGAGCGTCACGGTGATGCGAAGCCGCAACTTGTGAACATGTACGGAATTACTGAGACCACCGTCCACGTGACGTACCGGCCACTGGTTGCCGCAGATGCAAAGGGTGATACGAGGAGTTTGATCGGTGTGCCCATTCCAGATTTGCGCGTGTACCTGTTAGACGGAAAAAAGCGGCCCGTACCGCCGGGAGTTGTGGGTGAGATCTATGTCGGTGGGGCTGGCGTGGCTCGCGGGTACCTGAATAGGCCCGAGCTCAGCGCTGAGCGATTTGTGCCGGATCCGTTTGAGGCGGGGTCGGGTTCCCGGATGTATAAGTCCGGCGACCTGGCACGATTTGTAAACGGCAACGATTTGGACTACATCGGCCGCGGCGACACACAAGTAAAGGTCCACGGTTTCCGCATCGAATTGGGAGAAATCGAAGCTCTCCTTGCGCAACATTCTGGATTGCAACAGAACACGGTTGCGGCGCGGAAGGATGGACCAGGCGAGAAAAAGCTGGTGGCCTACTTCGTGCCAAAGGCCGGGGCAACGCCGTCGGGTGCGGAGCTACGGGAGTTCCTGCAGGCGAAGCTGCCCGCGCACATGGTGCCGTATGCTTATGTGCGATTGTCCGCCTTGCCGTTAACATTGAATGGAAAAGTAGACAGAGATAAACTCCCCGCGCCTGACCTGAGTGCATCCATACGGAATCGGGAGTACGTGGCGCCGCGCACACCGGAAGAAACCGCGTTGGCAGGAATTCTTGCGGAAGTGTTGAAACTGGAACGCGTGGGAATCACGGACAACTTGTTCGAATTAGGCGCGGATTCGCTGCACGTATTTCAGATTACGTCCCGTGCTGCAAAGCAAGGGCTCGGCGTCACGCCCCGCATGTTGCTGCAGCAGAGAACGATCGCTGGTGTCGTTGCAGAAATGGGAGAGTCGAAAACACCGGTGCGAGCCCCCGCGCCGGCGATTACGAGAGTCGAACGAAAGAAGTTTCGCGTAACCCGCGATACGTAAAAAGAAAGTACGGAATGACGGATTCCATTCAGCCGGAGATTCCGGCGCCTGACCAGGAACAGGATGCGCCAGAGCAATCGGCCCTGCGCGGCGACAGCGACGCGGAGTTGTATGCGTTCCCGCTCTCTCCTGTTCAGGAGCGGATGTGGCATGCCTTCCTGCGGAATCCGGAATCTCCGATTTTCAACGCATCCTTCCGCTGGCAGCTCGAAGGCCAGCTTGATCCGCGTCTGATCGACCTTTCGTTCCAAGAAATTATCCGGCGACACGAAGTCCTTCGCGCGCATTTTGGTGTCGTGGACGGACAGGCGCGCCAACTGATCGTGCAGGAGATGAAGATAACAATCGCGCGCAGTGATTTGAGCGGGATGCCCGCGGTGGAACGTGACGCAGAACTCGATCGAATGAGTGCGGTCGAGGCACAAACGTGTTTCGACCTGAAGACCGGTCCACTCTTGCGGCTCGGGCTAATTCGGATGGAGGCGAAGCGTCATGTACTGACGCTGACGCTCCATCACATCATCTGCGATGGATGGTCCATCGGAATCATCATGGAGGAACTGCAGAAGATCTATGCGGCGCTGGCCGAAGGCCAACCTTCGCCTTTGCCGGAGCTGCCGATCCAGTACGGCGATTTCGTGATTTGGCAAAAAGATTTCCTCCAGCGCGAAGAGATTCGACAGCAGTTGGCTTTCTGGAAGAAAAAATTGAATGGCTACCAGCGGCTGGAAGTACCAGGAGACTTGCCCGATTCCGATGATGCCGACCGTCGCAGCGCGATTGTATCGGTTCTGCTCCCGCGCGAATTGAGTGAAAAACTGAAGGAGTTCAGCAATCAGCAGGGCGGAACGCTGTTCATCACAACGCTCGCCGCGAGTATCGCGTTGCTGCACGCCGAAACCGGAAAAACAGATATCGTCGTCGGATCGCCGCTGGCTGGCCGGAATCGATCGGATCTGGAAAGCCTCATCGGCGTGTTCATAAATCATGTCGTTTTCCGTGTGAATGCAGGCGGTGATCCGACCTTTCAAGACCTGGCGACGCGCGTGAGGGACACAGTTTGGGACGCATTTGCGAATCAGGATGTGCCTTTCGAAGAGGTGGCAAAAGAAGTTGCGGGCAAGAACGGCCCAGCGGCAGACGCATTCTATGTGATCAACTACGTTTGCCAACGGGAATACGCGCGCGCCTCGACCTTCGTTTTTGAATTTGCCGGTTTGCGGATGTCGACGATGCCATCGAAGTCTCAGGGTGCTCTGTACGATTTGAATTTCTTTATGGTGGAGCGCGAAGTAGGCTGGCGATTGTCCCTCGAGTATCGGGTGGCCAAGTATTCGGAAGGGTTTGCCAAGGCCGTTCACGGCAAGTTTTTTAGGCTCCTCGAGGCGATTGCCGAGAATCCTAATCGCAAGTTGTCGGAGATCGCCGGACTGCGTAAGCTCCCGGCTGATTCAGTGGCGGAGCCCGCGACGGCGACGAGCGCCGAAGCGGCCTTAAAAAGCGGCGACGAAGAGCCAGAGGTTTATGCATTACCCGCCAGCGTGGCACAACAGCGTTTTTGGCTTTTGGAAAAATTAAGCCACGGCAACGCCGCTTTCCACATGCCAGCCGGCGTGCGACTGGCGGGCAAGATTTCGGCGGAGCGACTGGAAACGGCGTTTCGAGTTGTGATTGGCCGGCACGAGATTCTACGAACGACGTTCGAAGATTCGAACGGCGAACTGCTGCAAATTATTTCGCCGGCTTGGCCGTTTCGACTGGAAAAAACCAAGGTCGGCGGCAAAGATCCGGCCGAAAAAGAAGAAAAGCTGCCGCAACTCGTGCGCGACGAGTCACAAATGCCGTTCGACCTTGCCAAAGGACCACTGTTGCGGGCGCGGTTATTTGAGCTTTCGCCGGATGACCACGTTTTGCTGCTTACCCTGCATCACATACTTGCCGACGGATGGTCGCAGAGCATTTTGCAAAAAGAATTGTGGACCGCGTACGCGGCGGAAGATCAAAGCGGCGATGCAGGTCTTCCTCCTCTGAATATTCAATACAGCGACTTTGCAGCATGGCAAAAGGAGTGGTTGACCTCCGAGGACTCGAAAGAACACCGAGAGTTCTGGCTCAATGCATTGAAGCCCCCCCTGCCCGTGCTGGATTTTCCAACGGACCGGCCGCCGCAGAATCGTCCTGCCTCACATGGTGCGATTGAGACATACCTGTTGCCGCCAGAACTCGCCGCGTCGCTCAAGGCGTTCGCGCAGAAAAACCACGCGACTATGTTCACGCTCATGCTGGCGTGCTTTGGAGCGTTGCTGGCGAAATATTCGGGCCAGGAAGATGCTGTGGTAGGTTCGCCGGTGGCCAATCGAAGGACCGAAACGGAGCCGCTGATCGGCCCCTTCGCTGGCCCGATTGCGCTTCGTCTGAATCTGGCCGGGAATCCCACGTTAGAAGAGCTGTTGATGCGCGTCCGCGACTTCACGCTTGATGCGCTATCGCACTCGGACTTGCCATTCGAAGTGCTCCTCGACAAAATCCGGCCACTTGCCGTCCAGCGCCGGAATCCGCTGTTTCAGTTTTATTTCTTTTATCAGACGGCTTTCTTGCAGCCCCGCAAAATCGGTGACCTTACAGTTTCACCGATGCCAACGTTCAGCGTCGGTACGCCTTTTGAGCTTCAGCTGGGATTTGTTGAGCGCCAAGAGGGAATTCGCGCGCAATTGGAGTACAACCCGGATCTTTTTGATGCAACGACGATCCGGACGATTCTGGATTATTACGGCAAGATTCTGAGCGCAATGCTTAGAGATGCGAGTACCCGGGTCAGTGGACTGCCGGCTCCACAGAAGCCGAGTGTGACCTCTGCGGCGACACTAAGTGCGCAGCCGCAGGCCCGCAAATTTGTCGCGCCGCGCGACTCGGTCGAACTCCAGCTAGCGTTGATGTGGGAAAGATTGATTGGGCGACAACCGATTGGAGTGCATGACGATTTTTTTGAAATTGGCGGACAGTCGCTCCTTGCAGCGCAGATGGTTACTGAAATCGAGAAGGAATTTGGCAGAAAAATTGATCTTTCGACGTTGCTGACGGCATCTACGGTCGAAGCACTCGCACAGCGGCTGCAGAGCGAAGAGTCGGGCAATCAGTCCTCTCTTGTTCCGATTCGGGCGACAGGCAGTAAGGCACCCCTGTTTTGCGTGCATGGCGGTGGCGGGCACGTGCTGCGATTCCGCGCGATGGCGGCAAGACTTGATGCGGATCAGCCTTTTTACGGGCTGCGGTCGCCCGAAGCCGATGGCGCGGTGGCGCGCCTCACAGTTGAAGATTTAGCGACGAAATATATTCGCGATATTCGGGCGGTGCAACCCAAAGGACCATATTCTCTGGCCGGCGCATCTTTTGGCGGACTGGTTGCGTACGAGATGGCCACGCAACTGGCGGCTGCCGGAGAAAAAGTCGGTCTGCTCGGCTTATTCGATACGGGCAATCCCGCCTACTACCGTGACCTTTCCTTTGGACAGTCGTTCCAGTTTCAGGCGCTATATGTAATCGATCGAATCCGTCTCTACGCGCGACGGCTCTTCAAGGGCGAGACCTGGCAGCTGCTCCGCGATCTAGGTCGCTCAATTAGATCTCGCGCGAGTTACATTTTCTTTCGAGTCGCTCAGAGATTTTACGGCTGGTCGCAAAAGCCTTTGCCCAACGCGCTTCGTGACAACGTCAAGATGTTCAGCGCCGTCGGCCAAGCGTTCACTCCGAAGCCTTATTCTGGTGAGCTGACGCTGTTTCGGGCGAAGGGGCGGACAGCGGAGTATGGGAGCAATTTGAGCCTGGGATGGAATGAAATTGTCAGTGGCGGAGTTCGCGTCATTAACGTTCCCGGTGATCACATGACGATTCTAGAAGAACCGTTTGTTTGGGATCTTGTTGAAGAACTCCGCACCTGTTTGCACCGGTCGACACAGACCGGACAGTAAGAAAAGGCAAACGAACCCCCCATAGGAAACGCCCGAAACCGAGCCCGTTTGGGGTCTTGACCGTATTTGCAAGCGCTCCCACGCTGTGCTTAAATTACGCGAAATTGTAAGCAAGTCGCGCAAAGCTCTTCGGCAGAGCGGTCTAGGTCCTGGGCCCCTTTAAAGCGAACGACTCGTCAGCGCCGCAAGACTCCAGGTCTTGGCGACAGCTAGGCTGTCGACGATGGATAATCAGCGAAGCAGCGTCTTGGGACGTGTGCGGCTTCGTCAAATTCGATTTGTTTCGAAAACCCTCGAGACAATGGGAATGAAGCCGCGTTATGAGGCTTTTTTGCGGATGTTACGGAGTAATTTCATCACTCGCCCCTTGCTGGAGCTCGCGCTAGGGTTTCGCCGTAAGTTCGATTCTCTATCTGAAGCTCGCCGCGCGGCGGCTAAATTCACGATGTCGGGCCACGAACACCCCACAAATATTGCACGACACCTGGAGGCATTGGAGAGCCTTCGGGAGAGCGACTACCCAGTCCTTTATTACTGGCTGCAAATTCGGCCCGTGCCTCGCCGTGTGCTCGATCTCGGTGGAAACGTCGGAAACCTATTCTATGCCTACCACCGGCACCTCCACTTTCCTTGTGATCTGAAGTGGGACATCGTCGAATTGCCTCGCGTCCGCGAGGCCGGGGAGCGCCTTGCAATCGAAAGAAAAGAGAACCGTATACGGTACGTCGATGCGATTCGCTGCGCAGAAGAAGTCGATGTCTTTCTGTCGTCTGGTAGTCTGCAATACTTCGACGAATCGCTGCCCGATCTGCTACTTCAACTAAAACAACTGCCGTCGCACGTTATCGTAAACCGCGTACCCGTATCTAACGGGAAGGAAATCTGTACGGTTCAGGATGGATGGACGTATCTCGTGCCTTGCAAGATTCAAAACGTCGATGCCCTGGTGAGCGGCTTGGCAAGAATCGGATACGGGCTCGTGGAGAACTGGGAAGCGAACGAGATGAGGCAATTGGTTCCGCTCTATCCGGAGTCCTCTGCGTTCCGATATTCGGGCTTTTACTTTCGAAAGAGATGCATCGAGTTCGACCAAACGGTCTGGCCGGGCTCAATCAGCCAACGGATGATCCACTGAGTCACTCAGGGCTAAGCGTTACCAGGGGCAATTCTTGTCGAGGAGCTGCCGCATCTTCACGAGGCCGCCGAATGTGACCTTCTTAAACGTGTCTCGCACGGCGCCGCTTCCCGGGGGCGAAGGATGGATGCCCATTTTTCGGAGGAAGAAGTTCGCGCGATAAATGTTGGCGAGCACCGAGTCTCTGAACTGGAAGCTCACGCTAAGCGAAATGGAGATGTCGTCTCCGTTCTGGAGCCAGTGAGGGGCATTCACCGGAATGTGAACGCCGGTGCCAGGCCGCAACAGGTAGGTGTTCGCACGGTTCTGGTATTGCGGTTTGTAAATCGGAGCGTTGTTGTCACTCGCCCAGAAAGTTTCGATTTCGGTCTCCGGCAGAACTTCGCGGTCTTTTTGATCGAACACATGGATCGTCTTTTCACCGTGAATCTGGAGCAGAAAATTGCACTCGCGATCAATGTGGTAGCTGCTGATTCGCTTAGGCGAAGTGATAAAAATAATCATTTCGTCGCGCTTGATATAAGGAGTCAGATCTTTGCCGACGAACGCTTTGAGCTCCGCCATCGTTTCGTCCAGCAGAACTTTGTAATCCGGGTCGTATTGCGCCTTCTTTAAAAGGACCCAAGCGCCGGCCGAGCCGATGCGTTCGATGGCTTCATCAATGGAGAAAACTCCCTTGGGTGCCTGATCCCACCGTGTGCTGATTCCAATGTCCCCAGCGTCGTAATAGGCATCGTTCGGGTGGGTCTCTCTAATCGACTTCGTCAGCTGCATCAGCCGCTCAAGCTTGAACAAAGGATGATTCGCCAGGTGATGCGTAAGCTCGAAACTCTTTTGGTTAAACCGCTCCTGAAACTCGGCGGCTAGTGCCTCGATATGTGAGTGGTCAGAAGCCTGGTTGGGCATAGCTAACGTGGCCATAATCGTCTCCAATGACGTCAGAGTGCAGAGGGGTACCCATTGAGACGGATGCAAAGGCTATACCAAACTAGATCCGCGAGCGATGACGCCTCTATCGCTCGAGCCCTCCCTCGCTCGTACTGTAAGTTGTTATAAATAAGCGTGTTAGTGCAATTATGGATCCCAGTGGATCAACCCTGATGACCATTCCCCGGACGGGAGTCGCCATGATTCTAGGGTGTCGGTGGCAACTAATTATCCAAAGTGGGCAACTTCGTACTGACCGAGCGCTAGGTCGACTGAAAACCAAGATTCTGTCGGCCGAAGATGCCTAGAAGACCAGTAAAGCTATTATTTACAATATGTTACGTTCGGATTGGCGTCTGGCGGTTGCATTCATTGAGATTCTTCTATGCGTTACCCCAAAAGCGCTCCTCGTCCTGGATCCCCTGCCGGGGGGGCGGCGGGGCGGGCACCCGGTTCAAGATTGGCCGGGCCACAAAAGTGGGCTGAACCAAAGTACACCTAGCGGTTTCGTAAAATATTCGCCATGAGCGGCGAAGCATCTTTCTTTGACGCTTCGTGTCAAAACTACCGTTCAAACGGAGAAATTACACTCGCTGCGCTGGCTGTGGAAAAATAAGCGGTGGCGAATCAACTCCTTGGCGAACATTAGTTTTGGTAATGAGCGTGCCGCTCGACCGCAACTGTCCATTTTAGGACAGACAACAAAATAAATTGATGAACCGCGCCCCAGCCGAATGACGAGACCTGTTTCAACGTCTCGATTCAAAATACGGAAAATAGACAGGTTGTTGCTCGTTTGGACTCTTTGTAAGTACAGCTGTCCTCAATTAGGCAGTCAGACCAGTAGTTTCCCTCACTTCCAACTTTCTACACTTGTCATCGTCAGTGGAACGGTTTGGGAGCCGCACTGAAAAACAGCCGAGCGCCGCTGGGGCCGTCGGCCACAAAAATCTGAGGGAGATTTACTAATGTCGGCTTTCTCAACGAGAAGAAAAATTAAAGTTCGCGAAGGGGCCGCGTGGCTAGTTGGCGCCGCACTTCTCGGAATGAATTTGGTTTTGGCCGGGTGCGCCGGATTGGTTGGAGCAAATAGCAATCCAAACCCAGCTGCGCCCGCGATCATGCAGGTGAGCACAGCGAACATTACAAAGAACTCTGCGCAGATTGATTGGACGACGAACGTAGCGGCAACGTCGCAGGTTCAGTATGGAGCGACCTCGAGCTATGGCACGACAACACCGCTTGATTCGACGATGGTCACGACGCACTCCATATCGCTTGGAGCGCTCGCGGCAAATCAGACGTATCACTTCAGCGTCGTCTCAACAGCGAACGGCCAGACGGTCAGCGGCAGCGATCAGACATTCACGACCGCGACGAATACCGCAGCGATCACCGGCATCTCTCCGAATTCCGGAAGCACAGCAGGCGGTACTCAAGTTACGATTTCGGGTTCCAATTTTGTTTCGGGAGCAACAGTTCAGTTCGGCGGAACGGCTGGCAATGCAGTTACTTTTGTAAGTGCCACGCAACTGAAGGCAACGACGCCAGCGCACGCCGCTGGAGCCGTCACCGTTGTGGTCACAAATCCTTCCAGCTCCGCAAGCACACCATTTAGTTCCTTTACGTACACAACTGCGAGCTCTCCTCTAACAGTTTCGACGACTGCACTTTCAGGCGGCACTGTAGGTACGGCATATTCGTCGTCGGTGCAGGCGAGCGGCGGCACAACGCCGTATACGTGGACGCTTGCGTCGGGCACGCTTCCTTCTGGTTTGACACTCTCGACGGCTGGCGCTATTTCCGGCACGCCAACGACGGCGGCAACTTCGTCCTTCACGGTACAAGTGAAAGACGCGGCGAATGCCACGGCGACGAAAGCCCTGAGCATCGTGGTGGGCGCAGCAGCGCAGCCACCGGCGGTATCGACGACTTCACTCTCTGGAGGCACCGTCGGAACTGCCTACTCTGCGACCCTGGCAGCTACGGGCGGCAAGACGCCTTATACCTGGAGCCTAGCCACTGGAACGCTTCCGGCTGGCGTGACGCTCTCGACGGCCGGCGCCATCTCCGGCACGCCGACGACGACGGCGACTTCCTCCTTTACCGTTCAGGTCAAGGACGCAAACAATCTGACCGGTACAAAAGCGTTGAGCATCGTAGTTGGCGCAGCGGCACCAGCGCCGCTTGCAATCTCAACGACGTCTCTTGGCAACGGAGTTGTCAGCCAGACATTTAATACAACGATTAAGGTGACAGGCGGAAAGGCGTCGTATACCTTCGTCGTGTCCACCGGTTCACTGCCGGCTGGCTTGACGCTTGCGGCTTCGACGGGTGTTATTTCCGGAACGCCGTCTACAGCCGGGTCTTCGACGCTCACCGTTAAAGTCACCGATTCATCTTCGCCCGTGCAAACGGCAACTCAGTCGTACACGCTGGCGATCTCTGCGGGCGGCGGTGCGATGGACCAGTACATGGGGCTGATGAGCGCGCCCTGCACGAACAACAACACATCGTTCATCATCACCAAGGCTGGGAACAATATGGTGTTCTGCTCACCGGCGGGACATGCGATGTTTGCCCGCGGCTTCTACGTGTTCGATGACAACACCTCGAAGACCGACGAGTCTGGCGGCAGCTCGGCCAGCTACGCAACCGCGAAGTATGGCAATACGACGAGCAATTGGGCGCCTCCACAGTTGACCCGCATTAAGAACTGGGGCTTCAACATGGTTGGGCCGTTCTCCAACGCGTATGCTCGGCCAGTGTGGAGCGGACAGACTGTCAAGGTGCCGTTCATTCTTTTTGAAAATAGCTCTTCTTACTCGCTTACGAATAATCAAGGCTGGGGCAAGGGACCTGTGAAGGACTTCCTGCACATGGCCACTTCAACCTGGAAGGGATATCGTCCAGGTTGCGGCATCGCCGACTATCGTGATCCAAATTGGGCCGCGTACGTTGCTGGCACCATGCTCAACGACTACGTAACGGTGCAAACTGCGAATGCTTCGGCGTCCGATAAAGGCTACCTGCTCGGTGTGAGCTATGACGACAGCGATTGCTTGCATGGATTCGGCGCTGGCCCTGACTTCGCCACACAACCGTCAGGCAACAACGACTTCCGTCTGGGCTACGTGGCAATGTTCATTCCGCCAACGGCCTATGCGAACTCTTCTTTGAAGCAGGTCTATACCGACGGCAACGTGTACATCCGGAAACAATTGCACGACATGCTGAAGACCAAGTACGGCACGATCGCCTCATTAAATTCCGCGTGGGGCTCTGCCTACACCAGCTTTGACTCCACCGGAACCTGTGTCGGTTCGCAGCCGATCGCTTGCGCCAACAGTGCAGCGGCGGATACGGTTGGGTCCGGCAACGGATCAACCCTTAGCTTCAGTTCGACACTTTCGCACTCCGCGGTGTCCGCTTACAGCGTCGCAATTTACGTTGGCGGTACGCTTGTAGGCGGCGATACAGGAGCCGGAAGCGTTTATGGACCAAGCCTTAGCGGTACGGTCAATTACTCGACCGGAGCGCTGAGCTTGACATTCTCTGGAACGGCGCCGAGCGGAGCCATCACGGCATCGTACATCGCGAGCGGCTGGGGAGTCGGTACTGGATTCCTCGACGACGATTGCCGTTCCGCTCATGCGTCATATTGCGGCAGCGGTTCGCAGACCGTGACGATGTCCGACGTGCCTGCTGCGGTGCAAACGGATTTGAATGCGCTGACGCAAGACATCGCGGCTTACTATTCCTCTACACTCAACAACACGATTCAGTCATGGGCATCCGCTCACGGATTTGTCGGGCACGTTCCTCATTTGGGTCCGAGCACCCTTGGCACCTGGACGACGCCTCCAGATCGCTACGTATTGAAGGGCTTCGCCGGCAACGTAGACGCATGGCAGTACGGTGGCGCGGGGACATTCACACAAGCCGAACTGGACTTCGTCCAGACGAACATGGGTGATGTCGGCCTGATCGAGGGTGAATACCGGACGGCGAATGCGGATTCCCCATATGCATACCCGAACTCCGCCGCGGTTCACGCGGGCTCTTCCGTGACGGTGACGATTGTGACGCCAAGTCAATTCATCAACACCAGCACGCTGATTGACGTGACCTGCAATGCGGCCGATTTCAACGCAATCCAGGTACGGCCGACAGCGGTGACCTCGGCGACGGTCACTTATAATGTGTCCGGAACGCCGGTCGAAGCGGCTGCCGTCTGCAATCTTCGCGTCAGCGACAAGAACGTGGGCGGTTTCCCGACCCAGGCAGCACGCGGCCAGGACTTCTTCACGAAGGTCTCCGCGCTTCCGACCCGCGCCTTTACGGCGAACGGCACGCGCCCGTACGTCGGCTATCTCTGGTGGCAGTATCAAGACAACCAGAGCGAACTGCTGAACTGGGGCGTAATCACACTGCGAGACAATGCGTATGACGCTACGGAAGACGTGAACCCCGCCGTTTCGTGCGTGACGATCATTACTTCCGCGGCCTGCGGTAAAGAACTGCGCGGACCATACGGCAGCATCATTCCATACCTGTCGCAAACTAACGCGGCAATTGACGCGGTGCTGGCCGGTCTCTAACGAACCGCGACCACTAATTCAGAGACCTCCCGATGGTTGCCGATTGACAGTTGATCGGCTGACATCGGGAGGTTCTATTTTTATCCGGATTAGTTTACGGACGATCGAGTAAGGCCGGGCGTTTGTGAGCGGGATACGGCCGCTGCAGTTTCGCCCTGGCGGAGTCCCTGCAGCATTCCCACGAAAGGCTCCGACGAAAGGCGCCGGAGACTGGAAAGCAGCGAAGCAAGGCTCAGTCCAACGACGAACCAAGCAAAGCAAAAACGATTGACCAGTTTGTTGTTCCAATTCTTGTGATAGAGGTGCGACTGCGATGCTGCGAATTTCTTGAGCCATGCTTCCCGTATGCGATTGATGTTGCTTGCCATGTGTTTCAGCCTGACCTTGGGCGCAAGGACCATCAGAGGCGTGCCCTTCAGGTTCACGCAGTAATCGACGTCTTCGCCGTCTCTCATGGACTCATCGAAACGGCCCGTGCGCGCAATCTCCGCGCGAAAACTCATCAAGCCGCCCGACATGCCGATAACCGGAACCAACTTCCGGTACTTATGCGCATCCCAATAAACTGGCAGGCGTTTTTCCCGGAACGGTCCCCGGGCAAAGAGCCACAACCAGCTGCGGTAGGAAAATGGCGGAACTGGATAGTTCGTTATGACGCCTGAAATTCCGCCAACCGCGGGATTTTCCTTGAACGTCTTGACCAGTTCTTCCACGAACACCGGCTCTATGTCTATGTCGTCGTCCAAGAATAGCCAAATGTTTCCAATCGCGATATCGAGCGCCCGATTCCGGGCCTGGGAGACGCCGGTTATTGAAGTGTCGTGTACATAGCGTAGAGCCGGGACCGCACCACTCTGCTTGGCGGCGCGTTCAAATTCCTCTGAAGTGACGGCCTTTGTTTTATCGTCTCCGCTCTGGTCTATGACAATAACTTCGTTAACTTGAACTGACTGCGCCAACAGGGTTTTCAGAGTCAGCCGCATGTCATCCGGGCGGTTTTTTGTCGGGATGATGGCAGAGATCGAGAAATCGGTCATCTCACGCTGCCTTCCCGAAGCCCACTGCTGACAGAAGACGGCGCAGCCTTTGGCGGAGATCGGTGCGATCCTCCGCGTGGAGTCCTAGAAGATACACGAGAGCAACGAACACCAGGGATTGTAAAGAACAGATTGCCACCAAGCCTAAGAGGTTAACTGGCACTGCTATTCTATCCGCAAGAAACCAGCCCACAGCCAAAAAAATTCCGCCGACGCCTGTTGCTCTCGCAAGACCGTGCAAAACGTAGTCCCATGCCCAGATGCCCAAGTCTCGTAGCGCATACCATGGCTGGATAAATAGTTTGGAGAGCATTAACGGCACTGCCGTGCCCAGCGCAACGCCCACCAGGCCCATGGTACGCGCCCAGTAGATGCTCAACACCAAATTCGCTACTCCCTCGGCGAGCGTCCACCAGCTAATCGCTCTGTGGTGCTTGCCGCGCGCGAAGACGATGAGCTGGCATGGCACCTGGCCAAACGTCACGATATACGCGACCGTTAAAACGACCATGATGGGATAACTTTCCGAAAAACCGTTCCCCATCCAAATTTGAACAACGAGCCTGCCGTCGAGAATCAGAAGGCCACCGACAAAAAAACAGATCAGCATCGAAAATCGTGTAAACCGCAAAAATTCGCGGCGCGAAGATTCTTCGTGGCCAGCGCCGCTAAGTTCGCTCAAGCGAACCATAATTGGCCCGCTGACTCCGCCGCTTACTGTTTTGAAATAGTCGATCAAGCGCGTCGCGATTCCGAAAGGCGTGATCATGGCAACGTTCAGAACGCGGCCGATCACAATCGAGTCAGTGTAGTAACGCAGCATTTCGCCGGAGTTCGTCACAAAGGAATAGAAGCCGTAGTTCAGCATCTCCTTTGTCTTCACCCAGGTGAGATGTCCTGCTTCTACTCTCAATTCAGGATCCGCTTTCTTAATCAATATCCAGTGGAAGCCTAGGCTAATGACGCCGACGGTTACGGCGGCAACGCCGACCGGGACGATTCCGAACCCCATCTTGATTAGAGCGATTAGGACGATGCCGCGAAGGAGGCCGGCAACGACGAGACCTAGATTGTAATAGTCAAAACGCTCGAGTCCGCGAAGGTACGACGATAGAAACTGAGTCGGAAAGGCAACGGCGACATGGCTTCCCAAAAGAATAATGAGAATTGCGAATACTCGGCGATTCTCGCCCGTGAAATGAAAGAATGGCGGCAGAACCAGGCTCAGAACAAAAACTGCAAGCAAACTCGCGAGCATCGCCAGCGTGGAAATCGCCAGTCCTGTAGCGAATGCCTGATCCAGTGCGCTACGCTGATTGCCGCCGCGATAATAAGCCACGAACCGGAAGATGGTCGTGCGCATTCCTAAATCAAGCAGGCCGGAATAGTCGCCGATTGACGCCGCGAGAATCCACATTCCGTAATAAAGATTACCGAGACCATGGACCATGATCGGGGTTAAAACAATTCCGATCACGCCCAGGATGATGATGCCCACCCAGTTGGAAAGAATATTTTTGAGCACGGACTAGCGGTTTTCCTTCCTCACTTTAACGGAACAGGCAGCGCCTTCGAGCGCGGCCACAACTTCTAAATTGATATCTGTCACGGAGGAAAGAGAATCTCCGTTGTCGGGTAGCTTCGACTGCCACAAATCTCCAAAGTTGGCGTCGCGGGGCGCGAACCGCTTCAGGACTACCACAAGCATTATCCGACAAAGAACTCAATCCATGGTTCCACTTCTCGCCGATGTTGTCGCGAAAATCTCACCAAACGCACCCCGCGGAAATGAACCGCTATCGCGCGGAGAGCTGTGGCCAGAGAGTCTGTATATAACAACGCAGCCGACGAGCGGACGTTATTTAGCCCAGACCTCGGTCAGGACCGGTTCCGCTTCCACCGGAACGTGCGATAGGTGCAAGACGCGAGGTAGGCTCATTGTCAGGAACGCGCAAAACCAAAAGACTTGCAGCCAAAGTGTGGACAGGAAAAATGCGCACACCATGTATCCCAGAATCCCCGCCTGCAGTCCAAGTGCAACCTGGCGCACCATGACATCCTCCGGCGCGGTGGCACGCTTGACCACCTTTCGCAGTGTGAAGACGCTTCCGATCAAGACGCCTACAAACGGAATGAGGCCGGACAAGCCCATGTTTGCCGCAACGTCCATGTAGGTATTGTGGGCAACATGGAAAGGAATCTGAATGATGACTCCGTCTTTGACAATTTGTGGAGCGAAGTTGCCCAAACCGATGCCGAACACCGGATGATCGATGAAATTTTGCCTTGCGGCCTGCCACAATTCGAGACGAAACTCCGACGATTCCTGGTCGCTCGAGGTCGGGTGAATCAGCCGGTCCAACGCAGACGTGCCCGGCAACAAACTCATCGGAAGGGCCAACAACAGCACGAGAGCGATAATCTTGAGGCGATGTTTTACGTGCATAAGCAGAAAGAGCATCGCCACGCTCAATCCAATCAGTCCGCCCCTCGATGCGGCAAGCGTAAAGCCGAGCAACATGACGCCGATGCAACCGATGCAAAACCATTGTTCCCACTTCGGACGCTTGCCGAGAAGCCAAAAGACCGTGAGCGGGACCCACAACACCACGGCCACGGCGAAGTAGTTGGGATCGTCGGATTTGCCGCCCCATGTGCGAAAACCGGGGTAGAAATTGTGATACGCCTGCCACTCACGCGCTACGTAGAGAGAGTTCATCGCAATGGAGGCGAGAACTAGAAGTACGACGCGGCGTAGTCTCTCCGCTGTGCTGACCATCATTGTCGTCATCGTGAACAGGCAGAATCCGGAAAGAACGTACCAGAAGTCCGGCGCGCTAAAAGCGTCCATTCCTTTTGCCCGGAAGACTGAAACGCTGGCCGCAAGGAAATAGAGAAGGTACCAGCCTGAGGGAATGAATTTTGACAGCACCGGGAATACGCCTGTTCGGACCATTTCAAAGAGCGCAATCAAGAGGCCCAGCATGCCAATCAGCTTCAAGATCGTGAATGGACCGACGTGCGCCGCCCAAAGTGGGTGATTGGGCATCGGCAGTGTGAAAACCAGAATGTAAAAAACAATCATTGTTTGTGAATCGCCATCAATTTCGCAATCGGGTCGCGGCGCCTGCGTTAGACGAAAGTTGCGTCCGGCTAGATAATTACAGTCTCTTTCTTGGTGCCTTCCGCTTCCAATCGACCGGGCACGCTTCCCCCAATCGACGAAAGTGCGCGGACAAGCGTCTGTCGCAAATTGGTATAGCTATACTTCTCAACCACGCGTTTACGGGCCGCCATCGCAAGCGCACGACGCTTCGGTTCGTTCTGCAAAAGAGTAACGACCGCTGCCGAAAAGTCTTCGGGAGAATCCGCGAGCACGATCTCCTTGCCGTCCTCGAAATCGAGGCCTTCAGCTCCAAGACGCGTTGAAACGATTGCCTTGCCGGCGGCGGCCGATTCCAGGATTTTCAGGCGAGTTCCACTGCCTATTCTCAGCGGAACAACACATAAAGCGGCGTCTTCCAAATACGGCCGCATGTCGGGAACCGTGCCAGTCAGGTTAACGCCGGGCTTGTTCGAATATCGGGAGACCATCTCGGCCGAAGGATTTCTGCCTGCGGCTACAAAGACCGCCTCCGGCACCGATTTGTGGATGAGCGGGAGAACCTGTGTCGAAAAGAATTCCACGGCATCTGGGTTCGGAAACCAGTCCATGCCGCCCTGAAAAAGCATCGCGCTGCCTTTCGATTCAAATTTGGGCACGTAGCTTTCTGTGTCGACTACGTTCGGAAGAAACACCGCGCTCGTGTTTGGCGCTAACCCGGCCAGCACTTCTCGATCATGTTCGGAACAGGCCATGCAAACTCTTGCCCGGCGGCAGATCTTGGTTTCCCATCGCTTTACTTTTTGCATTTCCATCCTAGCGTAGAGACGCTTGATGGGGTTTGCTTCAAACGAGATGTACCTCTTCAAAATGAGGTGTTCGACGTCCGGGCTATTGACGATGAGCGGAACGTTTGTCTCCTGCAGGTTGACGGCGCTAAAAACGGTATCGCAAATAATTGCGTCGGGTCGCTCATCGCGCAATGCTTTTTCAACAAGGGACCGCATTTCAGGCGAGATGAACCGCAACGTCGCGTAGGGCCGGCTATCGAAAATCGATTTCAGGCGCGACAGATAGTCGGTCGATGCAGAAAGCCGCTTCAATTCCATCGGCACACATTCCACGTGGGAACACAGCTTGCGAAGCGGTGCGAGATCTACCTTCAGGTCATTTTCTTCCGCAAACGTCAGAAACGTGGTCTCGTGACCTTCGGCCTGTAGCCCTTCGAGAACGGACCAAATCCTCATGCGGTGGCCGTTGTTGACCGGCAAAGGAAAAGCAACGGATAGATATAGAATACGCATTGTTTCGGTTCGTCCCCTCGCGCCAGGAATCTCTTTATTTCCAGGCACGAATCACAAGCTGATTGCCCAACAAGTCCTGTGTTGCCGCCGAAGCACGAAAGACTGGCCCTCCGAGTTTCAGCGCAAAGTTCAGCAGCGCCCAGTAAGAGTGGATCAATGGCTTAAGGGCCTGCAGTCTTCCGCGGTTCTTAAACGCCCAAGTTTCTTCGTAGGTCTGCGGTAAATCTCCGTTGGCTGCAGATCCACGTAGTCGCCGATATAGAAATAATGGCCACTCGTGCATCACCGTGTAAACCGCGGAAGCATACGCTGATTGCTTAACCGTGAAAACCTCCCAGCGCGAGAAGCCCGCTTCACGCAGCTGTGCTCCCAGCTCCGCCAATGTTGAATACCAGGTCACACCGTCACCTTTGGGCGGCAACTGATTTGGAAAGGTCATGAACATCACGCCGCCACGCCGCAAAAGCGATGCAATATTTGTCAGCCCACACTGAGCGTCGGGAACGTACTCGAACATGTCGAGGCCGTACATGAAGTCGAACGAGTTTCCCAACTCCTGGGCGAGGTTTGCCTTACTCAGATCTGCTTGTGCAAAGCCGATGTTCGGGATTGCCCCAAGCTTCCCGCGCAAATCCGCAAGGGTGACTGCAGCAAAGTCCGCGATGGTTAATTGATCGGCTTGTCTCGCCAGGCAATATGCGGTGTAGCCGCTGCCCGCGCCAATCTCCAGATATTTTCCGCCCGAAATTGGAGGAGCGAACTGAAAAAGGATTTCATCACGGATTGGGAAATCGTGGACCGGTGCCGCGCCGCGCAGGGTCCATACAAACGAAGGACGCTGCAGCGGTCGGGCTGGCAGCGTGGACGTGGCAGTCGATTCGACCGCTGGTGCACTAATTTGCCCGGTGGCCGTCATGCGCGGGTTCCTTCAAGATATCGGTGGTAGTTCCAGGCGACTGAGCGGGCAAAATTCCGCCAATCCGCAGCATCGGCTTTCGTGCCAGACAACCACAACGGCAGATCGCTCTTAAACGGTTTTCCTTGTGTGGTTGATGAAGCTATTGTTCTGTCGACCGCTAGATATTCATTCAGACGCGCGAATAAATGTCCCCCCGCCTCATAGATCCAGTAACGTGGTGTGGCTCGGAACCCCATCACCATCCACTTGGGCCAGTACGCAATGCTCCGCAGCCACCCCTCGCAGCGCACTATATACAACCAACCACGCACGCGCGCTGATAGGGGCTGTTTGCCAGCGGCGATTGTTATACGCGAACTAATGGAATTGACCTCGTCACTCCCTGAGAGCTGCTGCAATTCCCAAGTCCAGACGGCGAGGGCCCGTTCCGAAGTTGCTCGGACCCATTCCCATGTAACGAGCCCAGCCGGTTCGTCGCCGGAAAGTTTCCATTCCGTACACAAGGCCAGAGCGTGCGCAAATTCTTGCGGCGAAACGTTCAAACCCGGAGGAGCGCCAGACGAATCGGCGAATCGAGAAAAGTTATCCGCCCGTTGCTGGTACGTCGGCGCGTATTGGCCGTGGAAAAGCAGGAGGGATGTAGCCGTGTCGAGCGTCAATTTCATCGTTCTGTACGCGATCGAGTCAGGCACGCGGTCGCTCTCGGGCGCCTTATGAGCCGCCATGACCTCGGCGAGCTCGATCATGCGATTCGTCAGTGTGCGCCAAGCGTCTTCCACCGGAATATCTACTGGCGTGAAAGGCGGAATAAGCGTCAGGGCGTCGAATTCACCACTGACAACTTTGCCCAAGACGCGCGTTTCGTACGCGAACATGTGTGGCGTCATCGTCCGGAAAAAATCTTCGTGGCAGTAGCTCATCGAAAGAGAGCACTCAATGCCTTGTTGAATGAGCTGCGCCTCTGTTTGGATGACCGTGGCTTCCACGTCTCGCGGCCCAGGGAGGGGGCATTCCGGGGTTAGAAGTATCAGAAATTCTGCGTCTCCCAGCACGTTCCAAAATCCGCGGCCATTTCGCCGGATGCTGCCTTCATTTCTCGACAAACTGCCCGTCAATACAATGGCGCGAACATTTGTCCCGAAAGTCTGCCGCGCCGCATCCGCTACGGTCTTACCGATCCGCCCGACAACAACAGTCGAGTCCGATGCAGAAGGCATTCCGCCCGAGTTTTCAGGCCGATCTATCGACGGCACGCTGCTTGGCGATGCGTTGGTCATCGCGACCGCTCCGCAGCAATGGGTTTTGACGAGTCTTGCACCCGTTTAGACGAGCGCGTCGATTCGGACCGGTTTTCCTGACTGGCGGCCTGCAAGAGCGCGATATACAGCGCCTGCGTTTTTTCAATCTGAAGAGCCTGCGTGAAACATTCCATTGCCCAACGGCGACCCTCGCCGGCCATGGCACGCCGCATATCTGGTTCACGCAACATGCGGATGATTGCTCCAGCCAAGGCCGGCGCGTCACCCGGCGGCACAGTCAGTCCTGTTTTACCATCCAAAATCACTTCAGGAGTGCCGTCTACCGCCGTTGCAACCATCGGGCGACCAGCCGCGAGGGATTCCACGGCGACAAGGGGCAACCCCTCGAAAAATGAGGGCAGAATCGTGAAGTCGCACAGCGCAAACCAATCTTCAAGTTTCTGCTGGCGGCCAACGAACGAAACGTTTTTCTGGAGACTGAGGCGTCCGACTTGATCTTGCAGTTCCGTCAGAAGTGCCCCTTCGCCCGCACACACGATGCGCGCCGTTGGAAACTCCTTCAGCACAGTCGGTAAGGCATCGAACAGGACGCGGTGGCCTTTTTGCGGTTCCAGGCGAGCAGGCACCAACATTATCGGATCTGTCTGTCCGAATCCGAGGGACTCACGCATTCCAACGGGCGACGGGTGATCGGGCCTAAATCGCTTCAAATCTGACCCATTCTGTACAACGTGAATCTTGAGGGCGGGCAGCTGTTTTACATCGCGCAAGTATGCCCCATTTGCTTTGGACACTGCGATGTAGCCGTCGACACATTTTCCAATGAGTCGATCGATGAAGAAGCTACCTTTAAGCCAACCCTTGCCTTCTCTCCAAAGCTCCCGCAGGTGGGGAGTCTCCATAATTGCGGGGATACCACACAGCCAGCCGACGGGCGATGCGAAGAGGCTGCTGTAAAAAAGATGTGAGTGCAAAATTTGGATTTTGTTTTGGCGCAGCGCTTTCGCCAAGCCAAACGCGCCGCCAAATTCCGAGGGTTTGCCAAAAGAGAGCGGAATGACGGTGACGTCAGTCGGCACATCCTTGCCTAATTTCTCGGCGACCGAAGGGCTGCAAATTAAGAACGGCTGGAACAGGGCCCGGTTCAAACCGTGCAGAAGCGTAAGAATGTGCTCTTCCGCACCACCGCGTGCGTTCGCGTTCGAAAAATATGCCAACCGAATCCGTGAATCGTTCACCCACGTACCTCGCTTGCCATATTTTCAGGAGTAGGCTCTTTTGCGGCCGGCGCCAATGCCCGTCGCGAGGCTTCGCGCATCGCGGGATAAACGTCTGCGATCGTGCGCATCGGGAATCCCTGCTCCCGATTGGAAAGGAATACTGCATCCGAATAAGAGTCCTCCGGGTGATAACCGTGCATTCCCGATGGCATCCAACCGGCGCCATTGAAGTCGCTGCGCGACAGTAACCAGCCTGGATTCAAAAGGTAAATCTGCTCGCCGAAGCGCCGATCTTCGAAGAAGACACCCGCCCGTTTGAGTTCGTCGTCCGTGAGCCAGCGGCCGCATGGCAGATTGCTGAAAGCGCTGTTCACAGCCTTGCGTGCTTTGTCGTTGAAGTACCAGAAGCGAGCCATTGTGGAGTCGAACACGGCCAGATAGTCTTCCGGTGAACGTAGGTTCAGTTCCTCCAACTTGCCTAGCAGATCGTAATGATTCCGAACCGGGGTCATGCCGTGGTCTGAAGTCAGCATTAATCTCGCGTTGGGGTCAATGCTCTGCGCGATGGAGAAAAGATTCTGGAGCGACGCTTCATACCATTTCAATTTCTTGTCGATTTCGCCGGGCTCGTGACAATGCAGATGGAGGAACATATCCATCTCACACAAATAGACGAAAAAGAAAGATGCATTGCTATTGCGCAAATCCGATTCTGCTTTTTTCAGAATCTCGGCATCCGACGATTCGTGGTACGAATAAACGCGGAACGGCACGCCTTCATCGCGCAGCTGGTCAAAAATCGACGGCGCACCCGTAATTGCGTCCGTACCGTAGATGTTCTTCCGCTCGACCCAGTTAAACAGCGGAAGCAGTTTGGGGCTGACGCAGCACTCAAAGCCCGGGCCCATGCCGAGGAACCGGCGCCCAAGTTCGGTAATTAGCCGCCGCGGAATACGATGATCCAAAATGAAATCCGGGAGGATGCGAAGAAATTTCATCCAGCGAAAAGGTGAATTCTTGGGGTCGTAGTAAAAGAGATTCCAATGCCCAGTCTTCGCGGGCGGCAGACCGGTCATGATCGTCGGAATCGCACCGGAGCTGAATCCCAGAATCGTTTGCAAACTCTGACGGAACGGCAATTCAGCGTTTAGAAAAGTCCGATTCTCCAGATAACGCCATCCTAAAGCATCAATCAGGACCACTATATTGATTGGCCGCTTTGCGGTCATGCGTGCTCCTGCATTACATTGACGCCAAGCGCGCTCGGTTTAAACCGAAGCAGTAGCTGTTTCGGAAAGTAAAGTCCCATCGCTCGCAAATTCCTTTTTCGATAAATCGAATTGCTTCCAACGATGATTTCGTGGAATTCGTGATCCGTCGTGTTTCCTTCAATGGCGATACGGGGGACTACCCTGCTCCCCGGCATGGCCAGCGCAATTTTCGAAGTAGCTACGCCAGAAAATCCAGCTGCTTCTGCCGCCCGAATTGTCTTGCGATTTACAAATCCATACGGAGGTGCGAACCATTCGATCGCATGACCCAACTCGGCCTGCAGCATCTCGCGCGACATGCGCAATTCCTTTACCAAAGCTTGCTCGCTCGGCCGCGAGTGATCGACGTGCTGGTGTCCATGCGACCCAATCTGCATTCCGGCTCGGTCCATTTCACGAATCTGGGTCCAGTTCAGGTAGCCCGTTTTGCCCACGTTCACCGTATTTATAAAGAAGTGCGCCACAATCTTCCGCTCAGACAGTGCCGGAAGTCCGATCTCATAGTCGGAGACCAAGCCGTCATCAAACGTAATAACAACCGACTGTGAATCCAATTTCTTGTCGCGCAAGTCACTTAAGGTGCGGACGCGTAAGCGGTGTTGGGCCAACGCATCGAGCTGCGCGCGGAATTTCTCCAGCGGAATTCCGTATTTGTCGACTCCTGTCGTGCCGGCCGCGACTATGCCGTGGTACATCAGCACCGGCGTGCCGCTTAACTTACCCGCTGCCACGTCGCCTCCTTCTTTGTAGTCAGGAAGCGGAACAGTCCGACCAGGAATGCTAAATTCATCGCAAGCAAGAAATATCCGACCAACGCAAATCGGATTGTTTTTAGGTGCTTCTGGAATAAGTAACCAAGCGCGGCCCAACAGTAGAACGCGCCTTGCAATCCAAGAAACACAAGGTAGAACCGGGTGCCGAGAAGAAACATATTGCTGAAAAACACCAGCAACAGGAACTGCGGCACGGTCCAGCGCAGCAACTTATGGGACAAAAACGCGAACCTGGTGAACGTCGATAGCCGCGCCGTAAGAAATGTCCCCAGCGCACGGAAGCTGCCCATCGCAATTCGCACTCGGCGCGCGAACTCACCCTTCACCGAGGAAGGCGCAAAGTCCAGGGCAATTGCTTCAGGGTCGTAGAGAACTTCGAATCCCTGATTCCTGGCATTGATGGGTGTGACGAAGTCGTCCAACACAGTGTCCGAGGACAGTGGAATCCAGGCCTCTCGCCGGAGCGCGTATATCGCACCACTGGCTGTGAGCGTGGCGCCAAGCCGCGATTCCATCAATCGCAGCATGCTTTCGTACTTCCAGTAGAACCCTTCTGTCTGTTGGGACTCGGCATTTGCCGCGAATTTCAGTGAGCCACAGACGGCGCCGACTTCAGGTTTGTCGAAGTGACGCACTAGCATTCGAATTGCGTCCGGCTCGAACAACGTGCTCCCATCCGACATGATAAGAATGGGGTTTGTCGCTTGTTCGACGCCCACGTTTAACGCCGTCGGCTTTCCGCCACGCGCTTTGTAAATCACTTTGACGTTCGGCTCGCCCAGCGTCTCCAAAATCGAATTGCTGCGGTCCGTCGAGCCGTCCGACACAAAAATAACCTGAAGCTTGTTCGCGGGATAATCCGTTTGGCGGACGTTTGCGATCTTCTCCGCGAGGTGTTCTTCTTCGTTGTAGACCGGAACAATCATTGTGACCGGCAGGAGATCGTCGTCGTTCTGGCCACGCGCGCGGCGATTTCGCCGGCCCGTCAGGTAGTCAATGTCGCGTTTCAACTGCACCGCAGTGTAGGCGCAGAAAAGAATGACCGGATAAAAAAGATAGGTATATAACACCAGGAACAAACTGACCCAAAAAATGTATGCCGCCGCTTTCATTGATCGTCCTTAGCGGCTCCCGCGTCCAAGTAGGAGCGTTTTTACGGTTTGAAACAGGATGAGAAAATCCAACGCGATCGACATGTTCTTTACATAAAACAGGTCGTAAGAAAGCTTTTCTTCGTTATCGGCCAAGGTTGCGCAATACGGCCGGTGAATCTGCGCCCAACCCGTCGCCCCGGGCCGCACGGACCAGCGTCGCTCATAAAACGGAATCTGCTTGGCCAGGTCGAACTCTTCTTCCACCATGAACGGACGAGGGCCGACAAACGACATATCACCCTTGAAAATGTTGTACAGCTGTGGGAGTTCATCGATCCGCGACTTGCGGAGAAGTCGGCCTGTCCATGTGATGCGCGCGTCGCCCTCTTGCGCCGGGCGGCCCTTCCCGTCGGCGGAGTCCGCTGCTCGCATGGAGCGAAACTTGTACAACGTGAAGATCTTGCCGCCGCGTCCGACACGTTTCTGGCGGAAAAGAATCGGTCGTCCCGTATCGATCAAAATCATGAGCGATACAATTCCGAGGACTGGCAGGCACAAAACAAGCGAAACTGCCGCGATCGTGGCATACAGAATTCGCGTCACCACCAGTTGGAATCTTGACGGGCAGAATCCACGGGTGAACAGCAGCCAACTGACCCGGAGCGAATCAAGCGGCACGCGGCCGGAAATCGATTCGTAAAAGTCCGCTGCCTCTTCGATAAAGACGCCCTCCGTTTTCAAGCTCAAAAGAGTGTCTACAGGAAGTTTTCCGCGCCGATCCTTCATCGAAACGACGATGCGTCGGACTGCCTGCTTCGCCACAACATCTTCGAGTTCGTCCACGGTACCAAGCTCATTTAGCGATTGGCTGTGCGCGTCGCTCGGGCCGGCATGCAGGAAGCCCACAATCCTCAAGCCCAACTGCGGCCGCTTCATTACTTCTTCATTCAGGAAGTCGGCGTAGTCGCCGTCGCCCAAAATTAAAGTTCGTTGAACGAACCGATCATTGCCGTTAATCGCGAAGAATATCCGCCGCCAGCCCAATACAAGCACGGTGAGAATCGGCAAGCCGGTCAGGAACACGTAGTTTCCGACCAAAAAAGACGGAACCAACGTGGTCACCAGGCCAAGGATTAGCGATAGGGTGCCGACAACTACGAGCAGCCGGAACGGCATTTCGCCGGGCGTGTGCAACCGCTGCGGGTCGTATAAGTCGAGATAATACATGCAAAGCATGCCCAGGAACGCAACCACGCCGATCTTGACGAGCCCGTTTTCGTAGCTTAGAACCGTGTAGTACCGGCCGCCGAATTGCAGAATCGTCGCCAGCACGAAGGAACAGACGATTAGAATCACCTCGCCGAAGACGAGGACGAGTGTGCGGGTAGGGAAATAAAATGTGAATCTGCGAGCCACGAACTATCCCTTTGCTTTTGCCGTTCCGTAGTATTCGGAGTAGTAGCCGTACTTCTTGGATTCATCGGCTTGGTTCAAAACCACTCCCAAAAGATTCTTGTTGCGAAATTCTCGTGACGCTTTTTGCGCGTCTTCAAAGTTGGTGGCTGCGGCGCGAACAACCAGCAGAACACCATCGGCGAGATCTGCCATCACCTGCGCGTCGGAAACAGGTAGCACTGGCGGCGTATCGATGATCACCCAGTCGAACATCGGCGTTACAATTTGCAGTAACTTCTTGAGTCCCTGACTCGCTGCCAATTCCCCGGGATTGGTCACTTCTGATCCGGCAGGAATAAAGCACAGATTTTCGTGTCCGCCATGCTGCACGATCTCTTCGAGGCGAGCCTCGCCACGAAGATATTCGGTCAGGCCTGGTCCTTTAGGAGCGCCGAGCGCAAAATGCAATCGGGGACAGCGCATGTCCGCGTCAATCAACAGTACGCGACGGTCCGGTTGGCGAACGATCACCTGCGCCAGATTGCACGCAATAAATGTTTTGCCTTCGGCGGGCAGGGCGCTCGTCACGACGATTTTTTTCAGTTCACGCGTCGCGCGAATTTGATAGAGGCGAGAGCGCAGCGTCCGAAGGCGTTCCGTGCCTTGTGCTCCTTCTTCGCCGTGAGCGAACAGGTCAATACTCGGTTCCGGTTTCCATTTAGGTTTGGCGCAAAGCTCAACCAAGCTCTCATACCGGATGAATTCGCCCGACGCATCAGCCGTTTTTGGCAAAGGCTTCGTCGCCGCGAACGTGGGAGGAGGAGGTGCGGGGATCGTTATTTTTTCAGGCAACACCACTGCGGCCGCGGCAGCGGCAGGCTGTTCCAGCGCCCGTTGTTCCTGTGCTTTCTTCAGCGCTTCGTGAATTCGGCTCATGACTTCCTTTCCCGTGGTGGAACTGTTTCAGCCGGATTCATCCGGAATCGCGACAAGACTTCGCCAAGGTTTTGCAAGAATGCTTCCGAACCATAAACGTCACCGGCGACACGGGAATATCCTGGCGGCGCTGTCGGTCCGATTTCGTCGAGTTGAAATTCGCGCGCAACTTCGTCGATAACGTTCGGCAGAATCGGCCGCATTTGTTCCACAAAGCCGCCAATCAGCGCGTGCTCGCAGAGCAAATTGATGACACGAGGAATGCCCTGCGCATATTTGTGAACGGCGTCCAACGACTTGGCAGCAAATATCGGAGACTTTCCGTCAAAGCCGCCGATCCGCAACCGTTCGTTTACGTATTCATGCACTTCTTCGCGCGAGAGCGGCTGCGTTTTGCAGCGCAACGTAATGCGTTGCCGCAATTGCCGCAATTCGGGAAGTTTTAATCTTTCTTCCAGTTCCGGCTGTCCGGACAACACGATCTGCAACAGCTTTTCCGTCGATGTCTCCAGGTTGGTAAGAAGTCGAATTTCTTCCAGGACGGGAAACGTCAAGTTTTGCGCTTCGTCGATGATCAGGACCGCGGTCTCTCCCGACCGGTACCGTTCCAGAAGCCACTGGTTCAGTTTCATCAACTGCTGGCTCTTTGAGCGCGAATCACACGGAATTTCAAATTCAGACAGGATGAAATCGAATAGGTGCGTTGTGTTCATCCGGGAGTTGAAGATGAACGCGGTGCGCATCGTTTGCTGGTGCAACCAATCGAGCACGCGATTGATCAGCGTCGTCTTGCCGGTTCCAACTTCACCGCTCAACAGGATGAATCCCTTGCGTGTCTGTATGCCGTACATCAAGCTGGCCAGCGCCTCTTCTATCGGTTTCGTCAGAAACAGATAGCGCGGGTCCGGATTGACGTTGAACGGACTCTCTTTGAGTCCATAGAAACTTTTGTACATGGATTAGCCTTTAACCGCCTTCGGCGTCGGACGAAATGCGTCCAACAGCGAGCCGCGCCTTGTCCCTGTCGGTTCGAAAACCGGCAGCATCGCCAGCGCGGGCACTTTTAGAAAAACTTCCACCTCTCGTTCCGTGCGCAAAGTCTTGTCTTGGAATTCCAACAACGCGCTCAAGCCAATTCCAAGAACAAATCCAACAACAAAACCGCCCGCCGAGAAGAGCCGCCAGTCAGGGAACGCCGGTTTTTCCGGCAAATTGGCCGGGTCTACAACTTGAAACTGCTCGTCCTGTTGCGACTGATGCAGACGTGAACCGAGCCCCGCCGTATTGCTCTTCTTCAGCAGGTCCTGATAGAAGCCGAGCGCAACTTCGTAGTTCCGGTTCAAATCCTTAAACTGCTGCTCCACTGCCGGGCTCATCTGAAGCCGGCCCTGAATCATTCGAATTTGATCCTGAATTTGCTGCTGCCGCTTCACCAGTTCGGAGGCCGTGATTTCGTTCTGTTTCAGTTGAGCACGAAGCTGCTGCAGCTGCGGCGGTTCAAAGGAATTCGTGGCCGGAGTTTTTGGAGCTGCCTCTCCCTCTTTTGCCGCCGTAGTGATCTTGGCTTTCAGTTGTTCGATGGCCTTCTTCATCTTGACAACGTCCGGATGTTCATCCGTGTAGCGCGCTTGCAGAGCCGCGAGTTGGTCCTGCATCTGTGCCAACTGTTGGTCGAGCGCCTGAGGGTTTGTCCCCGATTGCGCGCTCTTCCATGTGGCTTCTTGCGAGGAAAGAAGCGACTCTGTATAGGCCTTGTTCGACTGCGCCTGCCCAAGAGCCTGGGTCGCGGCTTGCAACTGAGTATTCAGTCCTGTGAGCAATCCCAGGTTGGTTTGGGTTTCGTCCGGCAACGAGCCCATATTGTGCTTTTTGAATTCCGCCAGCTTGGCGTCTTGTTCATCGAGCTTCGCTTTTGCGTCAGCCAAATTCTGGGAAAGGAACGCTTCCGTGTTTTCCGTGATATTCGTTCCCGCTTGTAAGTTTTGCTCCATGAACTTGGTGGTGATTTCAGCGCAGATCTTTTGCGCCGCCACGGGATCGTCCAGCGTCACGCTGACGTGAAATCCCGAAAATCGCCGGTCGTCCGTTCCCGGAGCTGGCGGCAACGGTGATACGTCGATTGCCGCGCGCAATTTCTCGATCTGATCGTCCTTGGTGATGTTTTTCGATTCATGCGCAAACAAACCGTATTTGTCGATGATCGGTTCAAGCCGGGACCTGCTTAGGATTTGTTGTTTCATCGAACCAAGTTTGTGGTTGATATCCTCGTTCACCAATTCAGGTACAACCTCTTTCGAAACACGCGAGGGGTCGACGAGCACGGTCGTTTGGGAAGTGAATTTCTTCGGCAGCACGCGAGCTACACCAAACGCGATAACGCACCCGAGGAACGCGAGAACGACCAGCACGGGCCATCGCCGTTTTGCGATCGCTACGTAATCCTGCATACTCATTTCGCCGCCCTGAATCATCTGCTGTCCCTTTGCCTTTCGGTCTTACTCAATCACGTATGGCCGTGTATGCCAGTCGAATCCAATCGAAACCTGATGCTGCGTGTACGTCGTTCCGCACGCAGTCGTCGGGCAGAACTGCAGATTCGCATTCTGTTTTTGGAATGTATAACCCGCGTTGAGGTTCATCGTTCGCCCTAACGCGTGGTTGATCCCTGCATTAAAGTAATACGTGTCATAGGTCTGTCCAGGAATCAGGGAATTACCCGATTCCAAAGACTTGTTCCGCGCAAACCCGAAGCCGATTTGCCCTCGGTAACGCCTGGCTAATTGCCGAGCAGCCTGGATCTGAATCTGGTCCGATGAGGAACCAACCAGCAGCCCGCTGCCGCCGGTCAACCCGTGGCTGTAGCTCACGCCCATATCTCCTTGCGAGAAGGCATACGCCATTCCCGCCCCGCCCGCACCACCGACGCGACGTGTCTCGTTCCCCAAGGGAATCCGAAACACGGTAATCTCTGGCCCGCCAAAGAGTTGCAGCCCAAGCCGTCCCGTTAATTTCCGGCCATAAGCAAATTGTGCTGAGTGATCAGAAAACGCCTGTGGATCGCCCAGATAACGGTAGTTGCTGTAGTGGTACACCACCCCGATGTGGTCCTTGGCCGATATTTGATAATTGTATCCGCCGCTGAAGATGGCATCGTTCACGTCGATATTTCCGGATTGCGTGAAGCGCAATATCCCATAGGAACCCGAGAACACGATGGATGAGCGTTTTGAGAGGAGATACTCAGTCTGGACGACTCCGCCATTGCTATACCGGGTACCAATGCTTCCGAACACGCTTTGGTTCGGAACGTAATTGTTTTGCAGTCCAGGCAAGTCGCTTCCTAGCGTCCCGCCAATGCCCGGCAAATCTATATTCGTGCCGCCGCCGAACCCGAATGTGCTCGACGTCGTATAACTGAACTGGTCAAGAAAGGAGAGCTTCCAGCGATTCCAGCCGAATTCTTGTACCAATCCCAACTGTTGATAACCGCCGTTCAAATTGCTGGAAGCCGGTTCTGTCGAAAAAGTACCTCCGCCCGAGTAGTTCACGGCAAGCGAAGAATGAATCCAGTTTTGACGCACGCTCAGCGTTCCCAACAGGTAGCTTGTCGAAGCCCAACCATTGTTTTGGCCGGCTCCGACGGCATTTGATTGCCAAAAATTTGCGAACCGGAAGCCCGGTGCCCAATAACTATGTCGCGCCGGCTCCGTTCCGACGGAAAACTCCTGCGCGCCCGTCAACGGCCGCGTATCTGGCATCACCGTGTCAGGGGGCGTATTGGGATCCTGATCAAACGGTCCCGGCAGTGGCACTTCTTGTTTCGCGGCAGGCTTCGGAGTTCCATTGTCCTGCGCGCGGACCCGGGGCGCCGTTATCGTGGCGATCGCGGCCAGGGCCAATACTGCTTGTAAAATCTTGTTCCAATTTCGCATGGTCGTTCTCACACTCACGGCACGACGATTGTGTCGCCGGGCTGCAATTCGATATTCTGCTCGGGATTTTTGCCGCTAACCACTTCTCTGTAATTGAACGGAATCTTCGTCTGCTTCCCATCTTTCGTGCGCAGCACGTATATCTTCTTGGGGTTTGCGAACTGCGTGAAGCCACCGCAGCTCGAGACGATCTGCAGCACCGTCATTTTTGGGAGCAGCGGAAACGTTCCGGCCCTAACAACTTCACCGATTACGTAAACGCGCCGGCTGTTTATCTCCTTCACGATTACCGTCACCTGGGGGCTGCTAATAAATTTCTTCAGGCTTTCCGTAAGCGAATTCGCGAGTTGCATAGGCGTCAGCCCCGCCGCCTCCACATCGTTCAGGAGCGGCAAGGAAATCTTTCCGTCTGGCCGCACGGGAACTTCGCGGGATACGTCCGGTTCTTTCCAGACATTTATGGTCAGCACGTCTTGCGGGCCGATCTTGTAATCAGGGTCGTTCGCCGCCACAGGTGAACTTGCCGCAGGCGCAATGGGCTTCGCCGCCTCGGGAGCGGGACTCTGCGCTCGCGCTGGTAACACGGTCGCGGGACCTGCAAGTAGCATCGCGCCAGCCAGAATCAATAATTTCGAATGCTTCATCTCTGCTTCTCCCTCAATCCTCAGGGGCATCCCCACCCGGCAATTGGATTTGTTTTAACTTGTAGAGCAGTGCCTTGTAACTGATTTGCAGCTCCTGAGCGGCGCGCTTCCGGTTCCATCGTGTGCGCTCAAGAGCTTTGAGTATCAATACTTGCTCGGTGCGGCGAGAGGCGGCTCGCGAAGCGGTTCGCAGCGATCGGTTGGATATTGTCTCCGTTGTTCTCACCGTCTTCTGCGGTTCCATCCTCAAGTCCGCCAACGCTGTCTTCGCTTGGCCGAACGCCACGATTTTCTTTGCCAGGTTTTCCAGTTCGCGAATGTTGCCGGGCCAGTGATAGCTCTGCAAAAGTTCCAGCACATCGTCGGTCAACGACGGCGCAGGTTTACGCAGCAGCCCTGCGTGCTTCGCTAGAAAGTAATCGAGCAAGGCCGGGATGTCTTCTTTGCGCTCCCGCAGTGGCGGTAATCGAAGGCATACGCCATTGATCCGGAAGAAGAGCTCCCGGCGAAATCGACCTCTCACAACTTCGTCTTCCAGATCGCGCGATGCCGCGCAAATCAATCGCAACGTGTTTTCTGAATCTTTGTCCGTGTTTTCGGCGTGCATCAGCGCGGAGAGCAGTGTCCGCTGGCAGTTCTGATCAAGCTCGTCGATTTCGTCCAGAAATACCGTCGCAGAACTGTGTCCGTTGCCGGCCCCATGCATTGCGTCCGCAATTTCATCCTTGAACCTATTTCCATCCACCGCCGCGCACTGGATTTTCTTGAAGCTTCCTTCTGAACAAGCCGACATTTTATGCAGCAATCGTGCGTAAACCTCTTTACCCGTACCGCTTTCTCCGAGCAGAAGCACGGGAATATTGGTTCGCGCGATGTCGCCTACCATCGCGTTGATCGGTTGCATTGCCGGATCCGCCCCGAAAACACAACCAGGCGCCAGTCCCGTATCAACCATTGGATTGCTTTGCGTCGTCATGAATGCTCGTTCCACTCGTACTCGTCCCACCCTACCGTATGGAGAGGCTCTGCCACCCCAACGTCCGCCATGTACGAAGCAAGTGAGGGGCCAGCCAGAAAATAGATGGCGACCCTCTGTCGCCGCTGTAAGATATTGAAAATAAGCATTTTATTGTTAGCCTGTGGCATGGACAGCAAAGCCAGAATCCGCTCAGGGCTTTGTCGCCTGCCAACAAGTGGTAATTTCTTGGCCAAAATTCCCCAGATGACCAAGGCTTGGTCCGGGCGACGAATGTTACCTCGGTCGCTCGTAAGCCATTATAAAAATTGCCAGTTAGAGCGGGTGAGTATATCCGGCCGGCCTGGGTCGGGGGCGGTGTAAGCAGGGTTATTTCAGACAAAGGACCCGCCACGGCTCCTTGGGTAGAATTTCTTTGTCCCTTCTGGGTACCTGACTTCCCTCATATCCGGGATTCCGAGGAAAATCCTCGCTTTATCGCTACCTGTTGCGCCGTCCGCACATTGCCACATGTCTATCTTGTTTGTTTTCTTTTGCTTAGCTGATACGAAGAGTCACATTGGCGGTAACAGAAAACTGGTTCTTCGCGTGCACCAAACAAGCACCAAGACTCATCGACACGGGTGTGCCGGGTCCAGGACTGACTTGTCTGGCGCCGCCCGAATACTGAGGATCGCCACAAGCTAATGACCGAACAAAACCCCAAAACAGCCTCCGTAATTCTTGGAATCAGCGGTCTTGAGAATTCCGTGCCGTTCAAACAAAAGTTGTGGCCAGGTCTCCTGCCAGCCGAATACCGCATCTCGCAGGGGCATGACGCTGCCGCTGCGATCCTCGTGAACGGAGAGTTGGTCGCTGCGGCGGAGCAGGAGCGTTTCAGCCTCAAGAAACACACCGGGGCGTTTCCTGTAGGAGCGATTCAATTCTGTCTGAAGGAAGCTCGCGTGTCCCTGGATCAAGTTACCGAAATCGCCCACGGCTTTGACTACGCGCCATATAAGAAAATCTACGATCTTGATCCGGCCTCGGCGGAATTGTACCGCCAGGTCTTCGCCAAAGACGTGCTGCTCGACCAGATTCGGCGGGATCTGCGCGGTTTTCCGGTCGAAAAAGTTCACTCCGTCGGTCACCACCTTGCTCATGCCGCTAGCGCTGCGTTTACTTCCGGATGGGATGAATGCCTCGTCGTTGTGAATGACGCCATGGGGGAAATTCAAAGTCTCACTGTTTACCGCGCCAAGTCGGGGAAGCTGGAAAAGCTCAAAGAAATATCGGCAAGCGATTCGATCGGAATTCTTTATTCGCTGGTCACGTTGCACCTCGGATTCGACTTCAACTCTGATGAGTATAAAATCATGGGCCTCGCTCCGTATGGCGATCCGTGTCGTTACCGGCCGTTCTTTGAATCCGCGGTAGAACTGCGGCCGGATGGCACCATTCGCATTCCGTGCTTGCGCCTGAATCAAACGCGCGAAGAACGTGAAAACTATCTGGCAACTCGAAATTTCTTCGATGCAAATTTGATTCAGCGGCGTGGCCAACAGGAGGAAGTCACGCAGGCGCATCAGGACGTGGCCGCGGCGCTTCAGGAATGCCTTGAACGAGTCGTTCTTCACGTTTGCTCGAGCTTTGGAAAGCAAACAGGCCTTCAGAAACTCGCCCTTGCCGGTGGAGTCTCTTTGAACTGCACGGCAAACGGCAAATTGATGCGTTCTGGATTGTTCGACGAGGTGTATGTACAGCCGGTTGCGGGCGACGACGGCGTGGCTTTAGGTGCTGCCCTGTATCGCGCTTCGCTGAACGGTCATTTTTCAAACCGGCGAATGCCCGCGCCCCTGCTGGGTCCTTCCTATACCGATGCTCAAATTCGCGCAGCATTCGCGAAATACAACGACAGGATTAAGGTGACGGCGCTCAACACTCTGGCGGCAACGACCGCCGAAGCTGCCCGGCTGATCGCGGACGGGCGGGTCATCGCCTGGTCGCGCGGCCGCATGGAATATGGTCCGCGCGCACTGGGAAATCGCAGCATCTTGGCGGATCCCGGCCACCCGGAAATGCGGGACCGGATCAACGCGATGGTGAAAAAGCGCGAAGCCTTCAGGCCTTTCGCCCCGGCTTGCTCGCTCGAGCAAGCCCACCGTTGGTTTGAAGTCGCTCCCGGTACTCAGCTTCCGTACATGATTTCCATCGTAGATGTTCGGCCGGAGCACCGCGCACAATTGCCCGCAATAACGCACGTGAATGGATCAGCACGCTTGCAAACGGTTTCGGCGCAGGACAATCTGGATTTCCACGCGCTGTTGCAGGCAGTCGGCAAAACCACCGGCCGTGAAATGGTGCTGAACACCAGCTTCAACGTGAAAGGACAGCCGATCGTAAACACGCCCGAGGAAGCGGTCGAGACTTTCCTCGGCACAGGAATTGAGTACTTGTTTGTGGAGAACTACCTTGTTGCCCGCTGAATTTCTGGCCCTGAATCGCACGGCGGTGGACTATCCTCGCGGCAAAACAATTGCGCAATTGTTCGCCGAGCAGGTTGGGAAGTCACCCGACGTAGTTGCCGCGATCGCCGGCTCCGTACAACTCACTTATCGCGAATTGAGCGCCCGCTCGGATGAAATTGCTGCATACCTACAAAAACTCGGAGTGAATCCCGATACCCTCGTAGGCATTGCCACCGAGCGGTCCGAATACATGCTAGTCGCGATTTTGGCGGTATTGAAAGCGGGCGGCGCATATGTGCCCCTTGATCCTGATTATCCCGCAGCTCGCATCTCTTCAATGGTGGAAGATTCGGGTCTGTCGCTGATTCTCTCGACGACTCACAGTCAGTTTAAGCTTCCCGTGACATCGGCGAAAGTTATTGCGCTGGACCAAGCCACGGTCGACCTCCCCTCATCCTTTCAGCCGGTCTCGTCATCGGCAACTAGCTCAAATCTCGCCTACGTCATCTACACGTCCGGTTCCACCGGCAAGCCAAAAGGCGTGATGATCGAACATCGCAACGTGATCAATTTTTTTACGGCGATGGATCGGCTCATCGGAACCGCCCCTGGCGTCTGGCTCGCTATCACGAGCATGGCGTTCGACATTTCCGTCCTCGAACTTCTTTGGACGCTGACGCGTGGTTTCACTGTGGTACTGCACCGCGGAAACGATCCTCACTCGGTAGCCCAGGAAATTCGCGAATTCGGTGTAACGCACCTTCAATCGACACCGTCTCTGGCCCGGATTCTAGCGATGGATTCCGATGTCTTGGCTTCTCTGGCTGGCTTGAAAGTGTTTCTACTGGGAGGAGAAGTACTGCCTGCTTCGCTGGTCGGCCAAATTCGTACCGTTTTCCATGGCGATCTTTACAACATGTACGGCCCGACCGAAACCACGATTTGGTCCAGCGCACACCGAATCACTGAATTTGACAGCAGCATTCCCATTGGCGTCCCCATCGCAAACAACTTTCTATATATCCTGGACGAAAACCTCCGGCCCGTTTCTGGCGGCGCGGCCGGCGCGCTTTATATTGGCGGAGAGGGTGTCGTTCGTGGCTACCTCGGCAAGGCGGAGTTGACGGCGCAGCGGTTCCTGACCGATCCGTTTTCACCGGGCGGCAGAATGTATTGGACAGGTGACGTCGCGCGACTTTTGCCAGCCGGAAACATCGATTTCCTTGGCCGCATGGATCATCAAGTCAAGATCCGAGGATTCAGGATCGAACTGGGTGAAATTGAGGCCGTTCTAGAAGAACTTCCCGAAGTTCATCAAGCCGTCGTGGTTGCGCGCGAGGAAAAGGCCGCCGACACACGCCTCGTCGCTTACATCGTTCTTTCCAGCGGACTCTTCTCCGATTCAGCCTCTCTTCGCTCCCACTTGCGCGACAAGCTGCCGGTGTTCATGGTTCCGGCGCAGTTTGTCTTTATCGACTCTCTTCCTCTTACCGCCAACGGGAAAATTGATCGAAATGCTTTGCCCGCCGCATCGCCAGAAATCGAAATTTCCATGCCGGCCGCGGTAGTACAAACAACCGAACTGGAGGCTACGCTAGTTGAGGTTTTTGCCGACGCTCTCGGACTGCAACAGATCCCGCTGGCCGCGAACTTCTTCGATCTAGGCGCTCACTCGCTTCTGATCGCTGAAGTTCACTCGCGGCTCCAGGAAAAACTCGCCCGCGAAATCTCTCTCGTAGACCTGTTTGAGTTCCCCACGGTCGCGTCACTTGCTCGTCATCTGGGAGGCACCGAATCAGTCACCCCGAGCCGAACGCGCTTCGCGGCGGCGTTGCGCCCGCGGGGAAAATGGAGCCGGCATAAAATATCGGGTTCTTCCATCGCCATCGTCGGAATGGCCGGAAGATTTCCGGGTGCGCGCGACGTCGGCCAGTTCTGGAACAACCTTCGCAACGGCGTTGAAAGCATTCGGCGCCTCACCGATGAAGAACTTCTGGCCGCCGGCGTCCGTCCGGAAGACATCTCGAATCCCGATTACGTCAAAGCTGCGCCAATTCTCGACGGCATTGATCAGTTCGACGCGCATTTTTTCGGCTTCAGTCCGCGTGATGCCTCGATCATGGATCCCCAGCATCGCCATTTTCTCGAGTGCACCTGGGAAGCTCTCGAAAACGCTGGCCATCCTCCCGATCAATTTCCCGGTTCCGTCGCCGTTTTCGCCGGCTCCGGTTTGAACACCTATCTCATCTACAATTTGCTGACCAACCGTAAACTGATGGAGAGCGCTGGACTCTTCCTCCTCAAGCAGACCGGCAACGACAAAGACGTTCTCGCCACCCGCGTTTCGTATCAATTTAATCTTCGCGGTCCGAGCGTCAACGTTCAAACCGCCTGCTCGACGTCTCTCGTCGCAGTGCACCTTGCCTGTCAGGCGCTCCTGAACCAGGAGTGTGACATGGCGCTCGCTGGTGGGGTCACCATCGAATTTCCTCACGGCCACGGCTACCTGTACCGCGAAGGTGAAATCCTGTCCCGTGATGGCCACTGCCGATCCTTTGACGCTTCTTCGAGCGGCACCATATTTTCCAGTGGTGCCGGCGCCGTCGTGCTGCGCCGGCTTGAAGACGCAGTCGCAGATCGTGACACGATTCACGCGGTGATTCTCAGTTCCGCCGTTAACAATGACGGCGCTCGTAAAGTTGGTTTCCTCGCGCCTAGCGTCGAAGGCCAGGCAGAGATAGTCTCCGAAGCACTCGGAGTTGCGGGCATTTTCGCAGACAGCATCTCTTACGTGGAGACTCATGGCACCGGCACAGTCGTCGGCGACCCCATCGAAGTCAAAGCGCTCACCAAAGCGTTCCGCGCCAGCACGCAGCGCAAGAATTTCTGCGCAATCGGCTCTCTTAAATCGAATGTCGGACACTTGGACGCCGCGGCAGGCGTAGCTGGCCTGCTCAAGACCGCGCTGGCCCTCGAAAACAAGCAGATTCCCGCCAGCCTCCATTTCGAAAAACCGAACCCGATGATCGATTTTGTGGGCAGCCCGTTCTTCGTCAATGCGAAACTCTCCGAGTGGACTGCCGCCGCCGGCACCCCTCGCCGTGCGGGAGTAACTTCGCTTGGCATCGGCGGAACAAATGCGCACGTGATTTTGGAAGAAGCGCCGCCCCTGCCTGCGGCTCAGGGTGCAAAGCCATCTCAGTTGTTAACCGTGTCTGCAAAAACTGAAACTGCCCTGAAAAATGCATGCAACAACCTTGCGGTCCACCTCTCCGAAAATCCCCCGCACCGCCTTGCCGATGTAGCGTTCACACTTCAAGCCGGTCGCAAAGAGTTTCCCATTCGCCGAGCGTTCGTTGCTGCCGACAAAGAGCAGGCGATTCGAGCGCTGCGGGGCGACGAGCCACGTAGTGCAGTCGCGTCAAAAACAGCCGGCGATCCTCCTCAAGTCGCCTTCCTGTTTTCCGGACAAGGCTCGCAGTATGTTGGAATGTGTCGCGGTCTTTACGACTCGGAACCGGTTTTTCGCGGGAACCTCGATCGGTGCGCCACAGTCTTACGCCCTCTGCTTCAGCTCGACCTTCGCCAAATCCTATTTCCAGATCCGGCCGACCTGGATGCCGCGAAAGAAAAACTGAATCAGACCTGGCTGACCCAGCCTGCGCTGTTCAGCATCGAATACTCACTAGCGCAATGGTGGAAATCGGTGGGAGTCGTGCCGAAGGCGATGTTGGGCCACAGTATTGGCGAATACGTGGCCGCTTGCCTTGCGGGCGTCTTCTCGCTCGAGGATGCACTGGCAGTGACGGTGCTCCGTGGCCGTCTTATGCAGGATCTCCCCGGCGGAGCGATGCTCGCCGTGCCAGTTTCGCCAAGCGAACTCACTCTGCCGTCCGGCCTCGCTTTGGCGGCCGTTAACTCACCCGACCAAAGCGTCGTTTCGGGCCCGTTTGAGTTGATCGATCAATTCGAAAAAAATCTGGCCAACCGCGGTATCACCGGTCGCCGCCTTCACACGTCGCACGCGTTTCATTCGCCGATGATGGACCCGATTTTGGAGACATTCACCGATCGTCTCCGTAGCGTCCGCTTGCACGTTCCACAAATTCCGTTTCTTTCCAATGTCACTGCGGAGTGGATCTCTCCCGAGCAGGCGACCGATCCCGCCTACTGGGCCAGGCATTTGCGCAGTGCAGTCCGCTTTGCAGATTGTTTGTCCAAACTCTACGAGAAACCGGGTTCCGTTTTGCTGGAGGTTGGTCCAGGTATCGTGCTCACCTCGCTCGCGCGCCAGCATCCCGCAAAAACGGCTCCCGTTTTTGCTTCGACGCGCCAGGCGCACGATTCTTCCCCTGACTCCGCGGTTTTGCTGGCCGCCGTCGGCCAGCTCTGGGTGCTGGGCCAATCGTTCAATTGGAAAGCGCTCCACAATGGCGAGTCCGTCGGCAGAATTCCGCTTCCGACTTATCCCTTTGACCGGCAGCGCTATTGGATTGATGGCGGTGAATCAATCGTCCTCAATTCTTCACCGAAGCCGTCGGTTGCTTCCGTGAAAACCGAAGGCGCTTACAACTATCGCCGCGGTTGGAAGCGTGAACCTAAACCTGCCGCGGCGCCGGTTTCCCCGAGCTCATACCTGCTTTTTTCGGATGATTCCGCTCTCAGCCGCGCTTTAAATCAATCCCTGCTTTCCGCCGGTCAGAAAGTTGTGCAAGTAGTTGCAGGCGAGAAATTCGCGAGACTTACTCCAACCTCCTTCTGCGTTCGCCCTTCGGTTGCCGAGGACTACCGAGACCTGATTTCGGGCTTGACCGCCAACGGCGCACGGCTCCCCGAGCAAGTCATCCATCTCTGGCCCGCAGGTTCTACAAGCGACAATATCCCTACCCAACTCGACCGTTCGTTTTACTCGCTCCTTTATTTCGCTCAATCCCTCGGAGAGCACGACGCTTCCGGTGTCGGTATCTCTGTCGTAACAATCGGTCTTCACTCGGTTGCCGGTGAAGAGTGCGCGCATCCAGAACGGGCCACGCTGCTCGGGCCGGTGCGTGTCATCTCAAAAGAACTACCCGGCATCCGCTGCCGGAATATTGATTTTTCGCCCTCGCGAGATCCGCTCGAAGCCGCCCGCGAAATCATTCAGGAATCCGCATCCTCATCCGCATCTCCTGTCGTCGCGTACCGTGATTCAGGACGCTGGATTGAGTCTTTCGATCCGGCGTCGATCCCGGACTCTTCGTCCGGCATCAAGCTGCGAGAAAAAGGAGTTTATCTAATCACGGGAGGTGCCGGTGGCATCGGCTTGCTCCTGGCTGAACGCCTCGCGAAGCAATGCAAAGCGAAACTCGCGCTTCTCGGCCGCTCCGAATTCCCGTCCGAATCCGACTGGCAACACCTGGCGGAGGACACGGCTACCACCAAGTCGCTTCGCCATAAGCTGGTGAAGCTTCTTGAACTCCGCTCGCTCGGTTCCGAAGTCATCGTCCTGTCCGCCGACGTTGCCTCGTCCGCCAGCGTCCGGCGAGCTGCATCAATCGCAGAATCTCGCCTCGGAAAAATAAACGGCATCATTCACGCCGCCGGTTCCATTCAAGATGGCCCTCTTCAGCTTAAAACCCCCGACTCGGCCGCATCGGTTCTCGCACCGAAGATTTTCGGCACTCTGGCATTGCACGAACTGTTCATCGCAAAGGAAATGGATTTTCTCGCGCTGGTCTCCTCGGTCAGTGCCGTATTTCCTCCAGCGGGGCAGGTCGACTACGCTGCAGCCAACGCTTTCCTCGATTCCTTCGCTCAGTCCGTTCGCGACCCGCGCGTTTTCTCGACGAACTGGGGCTTCTGGCAAAACGTCGGCATGGGAGCGCCGTTTCAGCCGTTGCATCCGCTGCTTGATCGCACCGTCTTGGAAACGCAATCCGAAGCCGTCTACGCCGGAGACTTTTCTCTAGACACTCACTGGCTCGTCTCCGAGCACGTTTTCAAATCCGGTAAAGCGCTCGTCCCGGGCACCGGCTATCTCGAACTTGCCCTCGCAGCCCTTATGCGGGACGCACAGTCTTCGGCGTGGGAATCGCCGGTTCAGTTTGACGACGTCTTCTTCTTGGCGCCGCTCATCTGCGAGCCAGGTGAAAAGAAGGAAGTCCGCGTTCGCCTTCGCCGTGATCGCGTCGACCGCAATCGCTTCCGTTTTTCGATTCTCGGGGCGCGCGATTCCAAGAATTGGACCGAGCATTGCTCCGGCCAAATCTCGCGTTCGAGCTCTAAGCGCCCGTCTGCGGTCCGTATCTCTTCGATCGCAGATCGCTGCTCTTCGAATGTGCTGACTTTTAACGAACAACACCGCACTCGCCAGGAGCGCTTTTTCAACTTCGGCCCCCGTTGGCACAATCTGCGCACGCTCCGCCTCGGAAAAGAGGAAGGCCTCGCCGAACTTGAACTGGATGCCAGATTCGACAGAGACCTTCCGTCCTACTTGATACATCCGGCTTTGCTCGACCTTGCCACCGGTTGTGCGCTCTATCTTGTGCGTGATTACGGCAGTTCCGACGCCGTCTATCTTCCCCTGACGTACCGCCGTATCCGTGTGTTTGGGCCCTTGCCGCGCAAGATCTTCAGCCACATTCGCGTGCTCCAGCCGAGTAGCGCCAAAGGCGAAGTAGCCACATTCGAGATCACCATTACGGACGAACGCGGTAACGTGCTCGTTGTCATCGAAGAATTTGCCATGCGCCGCATCGCGAACTTTGCCACGATCGAGAACTCTCTCACGCAGGTCGCGACCAGCGCGGCCGTCTCCGTGGAAGAGCAGCCTGTGCATTCCCAACGCTCTGGTCTGTCCGCCGAAATCGCAACGCAAACTTTTTTCAAGATTCTCTCGGCGCCCTTGCCGTCTGGTTTCCTTGTTTTGCCGCAACCGGTCGAAGCCTATGCAGATCGTCCAACCGCCGCTTCCATCGCTGAGCCTTCTTCCGCGGAAGATACTGGCAAGGTGGAGAATCTCCTCGCCGATTGGTGGCGTGAGCTTCTTGGCGTGGAGGCTGTCGGCCTCGACGATGATTTCTTCGATCTCGGTGGTCACTCGCTCATTGCCGTTCGCCTCGTCAGCAAAATCAAGAAAGCCTACAAACTCGATTTCGGCCTTTCGGTGCTCTTTGAAGCGCGAACAATTCGTAAGCTCGCCGATTTAATCCGCCGCACAAGCGCGCCTGTCGAAGCAACTGGAGTCGCGCCAACCGTAGCGGAATGGAGTCCAATCGTCCCGATTCAACCGAATGGCGCTCTCGCGCCTTTATTTCTGATCTCCGGGCTCGGCGGAAACGTTCTGAATTTCGAAAACCTCGCCCGCCATCTTGGCGAAAATCAGCCAGTGTTCGCGCTTCAGCCCCAGGGACTTGACGGTAAGCGTCCCTTCCACACTCGTGTCGAAGACATGGCCTCTTTCTACCTCTCTGAAATTCGTAAACGCGTTCCTCACGGCGCGTTTCATTTGGCGGGATATTCTTTCGGCGGATTCGTCGCATTTGAAATGGCGCATCAGCTTCGCGCTCAGGGTGAAACGGTTGGAATGATTGGTTTGCTCGACACGCTCGAATGGCACTATCTCGAACAGATCCGCGAAAATCTCGATTTCCGCGCGCGTCTTACCCTTTATAAATCCCGTTTCGATGAGTTTCTATTCGGCAATGACCCCTGGGGCTACCTTAAGAGTCGCATCGGCCAACGCTCGAAGCAGTTCCTGTACCGGGCGTACAAGCTTGCGGGCCGCTCGTTGCCACAGACGTTTGGCACGGTTCAGGACATCAACTCTTTTGCAGCGGCAAATTACGCCCCGCGCTTCTTTCCTGGCAAAGTCACGATCTTTCGCTCTGCGGTTCGTTCTTTCCTGGAAGGGAACGACGAATTGCTCGGATGGCGGGAACTTGCCCAGACTCTCGAAGTCCATGACGTGCCCGGCTCGCATCACGACATTACTCGCGAACCAAACGTTCGCGTTCTCGCTGCGAAGATGCACGAGGCCCTCGCCAAAATCACTTTGGAATCTTCAGACGGCTCGCAGGTCGGCGTGTCGTCCAGAAACGCGCCGGCCCTTTCGACGCAATCGGTTTGAAAGGCTGTCTCGCCCTTCGAGGTCTGCTAATTCTTCGCGATTAGGTCCTGAATTTCCGCGGCTTTGGGCCCATCTGGATTGAGCTTCAACGCTTTTTCCAATTCTGCCTTCCCGCGGGCGCCTTGGCTGAGTTTCAGGTACGTCAGGCCTAAATGGTAGTGGTAGGTCGCGTTATCCGGTTGCCCTGCCGCAGCATCTTCCAGCAATTTTCGCGCTGTATCGTACGCCCCTACGTGATAGCTGGCCCACGCAAGCGTGTCCGCGGTCGCTCCGGCCTTCGGCATTCCTCGGCGCGCCGTCTGCGCTAGCGATAGCGCGAGATTGGCATCGCCACCATGTTCCAGCAACAAATAAGCCAGATTGTTCGCCGCCATCGCGTCATTCGGTTGAAACCCCAGCGCCTTCTGATATGCCGTCTCGGCGGTCTGCCAGTCGCCCCGCGCTTCAAGCCCCATTCCGTACACCGTGTAGATTCGCGGATCGGTCGTCCCGTTCTTCACCGCTTCCGTCACCAGTCCGTACGCATCGTCTTTCGCTCCCCGTGCCAGCTTCAGCTGGTATAGAAGATAAGTCGCTTCTGCGTTTTTCGCGTCGAGTTCCCGCGCCTTTTCTAGAGCTTTCTCGGCAAGGTTAGCCTGCTTGTTTTCTATGTACAGCTTCCCAAGTAGTGTGGCGTTTGCGCTGGTTGGAGTACTCTCGACAACGCTTTGCACCCTCGCGATCGCCTCCGGAACACGTTTCTTTGCCAGCAATACAAGTGCGGCCCCCGAAAGCGCATCGTAAGACTTCGCATCCCTTTTCAGCCCCTCATCGAAAAGCTTTGCGGCGTCGTCCAGTCGCTTTTGCGCCACTCGCACGGCGCCCAATTTTGCGTAACCAATCGCGTTCGTCGGAGCGACCTGCACCAGCGCTTCGTAGTTTTTCTCCGCTCCAGCCAGGTCACCCAGACCGGCCGCCGCTGTGCCAGCATAGAGATAGCCTTGCGGAAGGTCCGGCCGGATCGCCGTGAGTTGTGCCGCGTACGATTGCACGCCCTTCATGTCATTCTCGCGCACTGCTTCGCCCGCCAAAGCTTCTAACGCCTCTGCCATGCGCGGCCGAATTTTCAACGCACTCTGCCACTCGACTTTCGCCTGCGGCGCATTGCCCGCATTTTGGTACGCCAATCCCAGATCAAAATGGACGCGTGGATCATTTGGCGCGGCCTTCAGCGCGGTCTTCATCGTCTCCAGTGCGTCGTTTGTTTTTCCTTGTGTAGCTTCGATTTTTGACCGCAGCGTAATCGCTTGCACATTACTCGCGTCGGCTTTGATCATTTCGTTTGTCAAAGCCGTTGCTTCGTCATACCGTTTTGCGGTCGCCAGCAATTCTGCGTAAGTAAGTGTCACGCCGGTTTCTTTGCCGTGCGCTTTGTGCAGCGAGGCAAATTCCTCGACGCCTTTGTCGAGGTTGCCTCGCCTCACATAAAATTCGCCCAGCATTCGGTAGCCGTTCGGGTTGTCCCCGAGATCTTTCTTGGCCTGCTGTAAGACCTCTTCCGCTCGATCCGCCTGGTTATCCTTCACAAAAATCAGCGCCAATAGCCCGCGGGGAAGCGGGTTCTTCGGATCAAGCTCGATCGCCTTCTTCATCGCAGCTTCCGAGTCCGCCAATCGTTGCCGCCGCTGGTAGAAACTCCCCAGCGCGATTTGCACCATCGAAGACTTGGGGTCCACTTCCGCAGCCTTCATCAAACTTGCTTCCGCAGCCGCCAAGTCTTTGCCGCGCTCCTGCATCACGGACAGATTCACGTGTGTGATAGCCTGGCCGGGCGTCATCTCCACTGCCTTGGTCGCTTCTTGTGTCGCCGCGTCTAGATCGCCAAGCGCCGCGTCCGCGTTTGCCAGGATCAGTTGTGCCCGCGTGTTATCCGGGTGTTGCCTAAGGATGTCCACCGCTTTTTCTCGAGCTTCGCGCGTTGCCCCGCCTGCCAGAAGAATCTCTCCGACGGTTACTTGCGCGTCCGTATTGGTCGGATCGATTGTCGCCGCTCGCAGAAACTCCTGGTAAGCCGTCTTCACGTCTCCGGATTGCATCGAGCTTTTTGCCAATCCGTAGTGCGCGCTCGCCATCTGAGGGTCAATTTGAATGGCCTTGCTATAATAAATTTTTGCCTCTTTGTAGCGCCCTTGTGACACGTAATCGTCGCCCGCCTTCACGTATTCCTGTTTCCGGACGTTTGGATCGCGGAAGCAGCCGCTGCTCGTCAGGAAAAGGACCGCCATTGCGCTGCCGCAAGCCATGCGCAAAATGTGCCTTGCGTGAGTTTTCATCGCGTTGCCTCTTTCCGGGTCACTCTCTCAAAATTCAATCTGGAATGTACTTGTTCAGACGGGGAAGTATTGCTTCCGAGAATTTCACGGCGCGCGCCTCCGCCTGTTGGGCGTTTTCGTTCTTGCCGATGGCCGTAATGACGCGCACCAGAGCTCCATCCGTGCGGTTCAAACGCAGTGAGTCTGTCACCAGATAATATTTCGCCCAATACTCGCTCGGAGTAGCCCGTCCGTGGGACTGATACCAATATAGGACCAACATTTGGTCGAGTCCCTGCGTTACGATATATCGGTTGGTCTCGATCGATTTTCCGGTTCCTGTTGGGATCATGATTCGTCCAGACTCGGTGGGAACCCAGCCTGCCCCTGGCAGGCAATTGCGCGGCGAATGAATCGTGTCGCCCGTGCGCTGGCTCGGAAAAAACGCTATATACAGATTCATCGGTGCTTCGTTCGGCATTCCTCGGTATTCCCGCATCAGAAACTGACCCGGCCCGAGCGATTCCAGCACTTCCGCGGTTAACGGAACATCCACCGACACGCGTCCAGCAACGATCTGCGGAAAACTCTGCAGATCCTCGTAGGCAGGCACCACTTCGGCGCGATTCCGGGCGAGCATAACCACGGCCGTTGCGCCCATCAGCGCTACCGCGCCGGTAAATCGCACCCAACTTTGTTTTGCCGTCGTCATGCCGCTCTCTTTTTAAGCCCCAGCTTTGCTAGGGCGTGCAACAGCACTAGTGCCACCAGCGTTGCCGCGAACACCACAAGTCCCGAAAACTCGTGAAAAAATCCCTCTGCGTACTCTTTGCCAAAATTCTGTCCCAATAGTCCGGATCCCACGATGCGCAGGGAATTGATGCCCACGGCGAGCGGAATCGCCAGCACGACGAGCAGCGTTCTCACCCAGACTTTTTTCTCCATCAACAGCCCATAAAAAATCGCCAGCGTAATAAGCGCCATCAGCGACCGGATCCCGCTGCACGCTTCCACCACGTTCAGGGAAATCGAAGGAAGTGTGATCACATTACCTTCGCGCAGGGCGGGAACTCCCATCAGGTCCAGCGTATTTCCTGCGAGCTTCGACGCCAGAAACTGCAGCGGTAAGGCGATCTCGTTGAAGACGATAACAGGGAGGGGAATCATCAGAAACAGCACGGCCCATGGTGCCGCCACCGCTCGCAACATTTTCCAACCGAGGAAATACACAACCAATCCACCGAGCAATATCACAAAGGATACTCGCGCCAGAAACAGTTCGGCTCCGAACGTGCCGAGAATCAAAGTGGCCATCGCAACCGCGATCCACGGCAGTCCGGCGATAGACGGGTGAATTTCGGTCTGCTTCCAGTGTTCGCGGCCGTGCCACAGCAGATAGCCAGCAAAAATCACAACGATGAATCCGTGCGAGTAGTCTGAGTCGGTCCACCACTGCTTTACCAGTCCGCCGACCGTGCTCCAATAAAGCAACACAACCAACACCCCCAGCACGATGCCTTGCGTGACAATCGTCCGCCGGGAGGTCTCCGCCATGTTTCCGACTGGTTGTGTCGCGGCCATTGCCCTCCTCAGACTAATTGCGGGGATTCCTTGGCTGAGTCGACCATGACTCTCAATCCATTCTGACGCGCCAAGCCGGTACTTGCCAGCCTTAGCTCAATTCCCACACACGTACTCCATTCTCATTGGGAAACCTGCAAGCCGCCATCCATTCTAAGGCGCTTGTTTACATTGAGTTATGAGCGCAATGAAATTTAGAACAGACTTCGGCTGCCACCTTTGGGCACAATCTTTCCTGAATTCTCGTCGGGCAGCCCTACGTGTCGTCCCCCACATTGAAATAAGTGCAGTCGGGATGCTGAAACGCAAGAGCGCTCACGCTCGCTTCCGGGTCCATCATGAACCCCTCTGTCAGTTGCACGCCGATCTCTTCCGGCTTCAACAGTTTCCAGAGCCCGGCCTGGTCCTCAAGGTCCGGACAAGCCGGATAACCGAAGCTATACCGCTTGCCCCGATAGCGTGAGGTAAACCGTTGTGCCATCGTCATTTCCGCCGCGTCCGGAAAACCCCAGTCTTCGCGAATCCGCCGGTGTAGCCACTCCGCGCACGCTTCGGCTGTTTCAATCGCCAAAGATTGAAGCCCGTGGGAAAGGAAGTAGTAGCCCGAACCCTTCGCCGCTTCCGCTCGTTCACGCACGCCTTCACCGGCCGTCACGACAAACGCTGCCACGTGGTCCCGTTTTCCATCTTTGGCGGGCAAAATGTAGTCGCTCAAACAAAGCCGGTCGCCAATTTTCTGCCGTTTGAAATTCCAGGTGTGCAACGGCTCCTTTGCGCCCGGAGCAAAAAAGTGCAACGCGTCTCCTGCCGCCGCGGCTTCGAAGAACTGCCACACGGCTTTCACCTTCATCCATTTCGCCGCGTCCGCTTTCACCTCTTCCATGCTTTCGAAAAGTTCCACAGCTTTCGGATCGCGCGCCGCCAAGTGTTTCTCAAAATCGCCGCGGAATCCAAGGTGCCGCCCAAAAAGCATGAACGGGTTGATATAACTCCACACCTCTCGCAAATCCGGAACGAGTCTCACCTTGCGATCCAGATGCGCCACTGGCTGAATTGGCAAATCCGCTCGCACTTTCGGCGAACGCGTCACCGGAGTCAGGTCCGCCAGCTTCACCGTCGTCGTCACCGTCACGCCTTCGCCCGTTGCCGTGTGCGCGCGCACCACGGTCTCGCGCGTCGCCGGGTCCATCAGTTCGTTCATCAACCGCAGCCCCGTCATCGCGTCCTTCGCGTAACACACCGCGTTTCCGTAGCTCGGCGCAATTTTCTGCTGCGTAAATTTGCCGCTCAATGCGGCCCCGCCTACCAGCAGTGGAATCTCGATCCCTGCATCCTTCAAATCGTTCGCCGTAATCACCATCTGCTGCGCGCTCTTCACCAGCAAACCGGACAATCCAATCGCATCCGGCTTATGCTGCTGAAACGCTTTGATTAGCTCTTCCGGTGGCACTTTGATTCCCAGATTCACCACGTCATACCCGTTGTTTTTCAAAATAATTTCAACGAGGTTCTTCCCGATGTCGTGCACGTCGCCTTTCACCGTCGCCAGCACGATTTTCCCGCGCTTTGCCGTGTCTGCCTTTTCCATGAACTGTTCCAGATGGCTCACAGCCGCTTTCATCGCTTCCGCCGACTGCAGCACTTCCGCCACAATCAATTCGTTCGCGTTGAACAGCCGCCCAACCTCGGACATCCCGGCCATCAGCGGCCCGTTAATGATGTCCAGGGGCGCGGTCCCCTCCGCGCGTTTCTTCTCCAGATCTTCCACCAATCCGTCGCGCGTGCCCTGAATGATGTAGTTCGCCAACCTTTCGTCGAGCGGCAAATCCTCCGCACGAATCTTTTCTTTTTTCGTCGCTGTCCGAAAATGCTCCGCAATCGCTGCAATGTGAAACTGATTGATCACCGCGCGCTGCTCCTTACTCTGCTCGCGCCAATCCGCCGGCACATTCTTCAGCAACTCCGCGCGCGGATGCTCCGCGGGAATATTTTTGGGCGGATGCTGAAACAGCAGATTTTCCGCCAATTCCCGCTCATGCTCTGGAATCGAAGCAAACCGCTCCAGCTTTTCCGTATTCACTATCGCTAGATCCAGCCCGGCTTTTGTGCAGTAATACAGAAATACTGAATTCACCACTTCCCGTGCACCCGCCGGCAATCCAAACGACACATTCGAAATTCCCAAAATCGTCCGCGTATCCGGCAGCGCCTTCTTGATAAGCCGGATTCCCTCCACCGTCTCCACCGCGCCGCCAATGTAATTCTCATCGCCCGTCGCGCAAGGAAACACCAGCGGGTCGAACACGATATCTTCCGGCGCAATGCCGTATTTTTCTGCCAGCAGTTCATACGACCTTTGCGCAATGGCCAGCTTTCTTTCTCTCGTAAACGCCTGCGCCTGCACTGGATCTTCATCAATAGATCCCACCACCACCGCGGCGCCATAGTCGTGGGCAATCGGCACAACTTTCTCAAACTTTTCCTCGCCGTCTTCCAGATTGATCGAATTGATGATCGATTTGCCCTGGCAATACGTCAGCGCCAGCTCGATTGCCGTCGGGTCAGTCGTATCGATCATCACCGGCGCTTTAATCTTTCGAATCAGCTTTTCGTAAAACTCCGGAATATCTTTTTTCTCTTCGCGGTCGGTGCTCTGCAAACAGACATCCACCACCTGCGCGCCGCCTTTCACCTGTCGTCGCGCAATATCCGTCGCTTCGTCCCACTTTTCTTCCGCCACTAAATTCTTGAACAGCCGCGACCCAATCACATTCGTCCGTTCGCCCACCAGCAGCGGCCGCGTGCTCTCTTCCGCTTCAATCGTCTCCACGCCGGAATAAATCGCTCGGTGTGCCTCCGCAGGCCGCGCCCTCGGCTTCTTGCCTTCCACCATCTGCGCAATTGCGCGAATGTGCTTCTCCGTCGTCCCGCAGCATCCGCCCACCAGATTCAGCCAGCCGTGGTCGACAAATTTCTCCAGCTGCGCCGCCAGCGATTCCGGCGTCTCCAGATATTTTCCTTCCTCATCCGGCAAGCCCGCATTCGGGTAACACGAAACAAACTCCCCCGTAGACGCGCTCAGCGTACGAATGTGGTCCGTCATAAATTCCGGACCCGTCGCACAATTCATTCCAAACGCTAACGGCTTTGCATGTCGCAGCGACGCCCACACCGCCTCCACGTTTTGTCCCGCCAACATCGAACCCATCGGCTCAATCGTCACCGAAACAATCGTCGGTATTTCCGCACCAATTTCTTTCGAAAGCTTCTTAATCGCCAAAAGCGCTGATTTGATATTCCGCGTGTCCTGGCTTGTTTCGATCAGCAGCAAATCCGATCCGCCGTCGATCAACCCTTTTGCTTGAACATAATACGACTCGCGCAACTCCGAAAACGTCACTCCACCCGTCACCGTGATCGCCTTCGTCGTCGGCCCCATCGAACCGCCCACGAACCTCGGCTTGCCCGGTTTGCTGAACTCATCCGCCGCCTGCCGCGCCAATTCCGCCGCGCGCTTGCTGAGCTCATACGCTTGGTCGGCCAGCCCATATTCGGCCAGCACCACCGGCGTGCTGCCAAACGTATTCGTCTCGACAATGTCCGCCCCGGCCTCAAAATATTTCCGGTGAATGTCCAGCACCACATCCGGCCGTGTCCGCACCAGCACCTCGTTACACCCTTCCAGCGCCGGTCCGCCAAAGTCCGCTGCCGTCAACTCGCGTTGCTGCAGCATCGTACCCATCGCGCCATCCAGCACGAGTACACGTTGCCCCAGCAGCTCCCTCAGAGCTTTTTGTGATTCAGCCAAATTTTTCATCGATGGGAAGTTGGTGATGGCTCCTTGCGGCGCCCGCGGCCGGTCCCCTCCACAACTTCGGGTAGGAGCCTTCGCAGGTATGTCCCTATTTTACGCGGGTTTTCGCAAAGAATCGACCCAACTTCCGCCTCCCGCCCCCTTGTGGAATACACCCTAACCGTCAGTAACAATTCGTGAACACACCCCCCCCGACTCCCTTGTGCCAGGGCCAGGTTTTACTTACCCTGTCGTACAGTGGCCACCAAACGCGCTAACTCGAAGCTGACTGTCTGCCTGCTCTCTCCGCACCCCCTCGTGCTGAGCGAGTTCGAACGCATTTTAAACAAACCCCAATTCAAGGTCATCTCCAAGCAGCTTGAATCAACGCTCGCTCCCGACCTCCGCAACCTCGAACCGCCCAAAGCTCAGGTTTATATCGTGGACGCGCACGCTGCGCGCCAGGCGACCGGTGCGCTTCTGTCCAATCTCATCGAGCGTTTCACCGACGCGCGCCTCATCGTCGTCGGCGATCAGCATCAGGATGCCAACAGCTTTTCGCTCTTGCGTCTCGGTGTGAAAGGGATTCTTACCTACGAAGAAGCTCGCGAGCAGCTCATTCGCGCCCTGCCTCTCGTCGCCAACGGCGGTTTCTGGGTGCCGCGCTCCGTGCTGTCCGGTTTCGTCGATTCCATTCTTACGAATCAGTCGCGTCGCTTGAAGTCCGATTCCGTCGCCAATCTCAGCCGTCGCGAACAGGAAGTTCTCGATTCGCTCCTCGAGAATCTTTCCAACAAGGAAATCGCCAGCAAACTCAACATCGCCGAGCGCACCGTGAAATTTCACGTCTCCAACTTGCTCAACAAATTCGGAGTTCGCCGCCGCGCCGACCTCATCCTTCTCACTTTCCAGCGCCGCCTGGCTCCCCAACCCTGACCCCCCGGGTGGCGTAGGCTTCAGCCTGCGCTCCGCAGGCCTCCATAACCAGTGACGCCCCAATCGACCTCGAACTCGCGCGCCGAAGAAACGATTTGGTCTTTGCTTCAAAACAGAAACGCCGCCCAACCTCGGCGGCCTCTTGAACGATTCAACCTTAAACCCTTAAACTCAACGCTTCGCTTCCTTCAATCCGTAATCCAAAACCAGAAAATACACCACAATGCCTTCACTCCATCCCTCCAGGTAATCTTTTTCCCCTCTTCATACGTTCGTCCCGCATAACTGATCGGCACTTCGTAAATCCGCCAGTTCTTCTTCGCAATCTTCGCCGTAATCTCCGGCTCAAACCCAAAACGATTGGACTTGATCGTAATTCCCTGCAAAGTCTCAACGCGAAAAACCTTGTAGCACGTCTCCATGTCCGTCAGTTTCAAATTCGTAAAAATGTCGCTCAGCAGCGTAAGCAGCCGGTTCGCAACGTAGTGCCAGAAATAGTGCACCCGCTGCGGCCCGCCCAAAAATCGCGAGCCGAACACCACGTCCGCTCTCCCATCCACAATTGGCTCCAGCAATTTCGGATAGTCTCGCGGGTCGTACTCCAAATCCGCGTCCTGCACCAGCACGATGTCGCCGGTCACTTCCGCAAATCCACGCCGCAGCGCCGCGCCCTTTCCCTGATTCTTATCCTGAAAGAAAAATCGCAAATCCTTTAGCGGCGTAGGGTCACCCCCGTCGCTCGCCGCTGCGCCGGGTTCGCCCGTCGCCTGTAGCTGCTGCATCTTCTCCAGCATCTGCCGCGTTCCATCCGTCGAAAAATCATCCACCAGAAGTATTTCCTTCCGCGTCGGATCGTCCGTCACGCGCCGCAGCAGCTCTTCCAGCGTGTTCTTTTCGTTGTAAACGGGAATCACCACCGACAGTTTCGGGTCGCTCAGCGCTTGCGGATTTCGTCTATGCAGGCTCATAAGTCCCACGCATTGTATCGGCCCCGCCCATCTTTCTCCAAGTACCGTCCCCAAAAAAAGTCATTCCGAACCCGCCGCACTGTTCGGAAGCTGCTTTTTCGCTGGCTGCTCTCCGCATCCTCTGTGCTCTCTGCGCCCTCTGTGTTAGATTTTTTCTTTACGCATGTCCACCTTCTACATCGAACAATTCGGCTGTCGCGCCACCCAAGCCGACGGCGCTGCCATCGAGCGCCAGCTCCTCGACCGCGGTTGCACTGCCTCGCCCTCACCAAACAACGCCGAGTTCGTCGTCATCAACACCTGCACGGTCACCTCCTCGGCCGACGCGCAAGCCCGCGACGCCATCCGCAAAATCCATGCGCAAAATCCCACCGCCAAAATCCTCGTGACCGGTTGTTACGCCCAGCGCGCCCCCGAAGAACTTGCCGCCCTCCCCGGCGTCTCTTTCGTTGTCGGCAATTCCCACAAACCCCAAATTCCCCATCTCATCGCCGCCCAACAGAATCTCGTCCAGCTTGCTTCAGTCGCGCCCCATCGCTCCTCGCGACAAACGCCCAGCGTATTAATCGGAGACATCTTCGCCACCCGCGACGTCCTCGTCGCCCCCGCCCTCGGCGGAGAAGGGAATCACACGCGCCCCACCCTCAAAATTCAGGACGGCTGCAACAATCGCTGCTCCTTCTGTGTTATCCCGTTCGTTCGCGGCAAAAGCCGCAGCCTTTTGCCCGACACTGTCCTTTCCGAAATTCGCCGCCTGTGCGATTCCGGCTTCCAGGAAATCGTCCTCAGCGGCATCAATCTTGGCGCTTGGGGCCGCGATCTCTCTCCTCGCGCCGATTTCCTCGATCTCTTGCGCCACATGCTCGACGAAACTCCACTCCCGCGCCTCCGCATCAGCTCCATCGAGCCGCTCGACGTCACGCAGGATCTCATCACTGTTTTCGCCAGCACGGATCGCATTGCCGACCATTTCCACATGCCGCTCCAGTCCGGCTCGGACAATATCCTCTCCGCCATGCACCGCTGGTATCGCACGGAGCACTACGCCCGCCGTGTAAAACTCATTCGCGAATTCCTTCCACATGCCGCCATAGGAGCCGACGTCATTGCCGGTTTTCCGGGCGAAACGGAAGCCGACCATGAAGCCACTCTCCGCTTCATCGATTCGCTTGCATTCACCTATCTCCACGTCTTCTCCTATTCTTCCCGCCCGGGCACGAAAGCCGCCGTTCTCGAAGCACAAATCTCAGGCGAAATTATTCATCGCCGCGCCACCGAACTCCGCGCCCTCGGCGAATCCAAAGCCGCCGCCTTCCGCGCTTCTCAACTCGGCCGCACCCATCGCGTTCTCACGCTGAACCGTCCCACAAAACTCGCCGCCGCGCCCTGGACGCCCGCTCTCTCCTCCAACTACCTCCAATTCCGAATTCCCGAATCCCTCCCAGCCAACCAATTCCTCGACGTCCGCGCGGTTGCCACCCAGGACAATTTCTTGCACGCCGAAGTCATCGCCTCTCTCCAACTCGCCGCGGCATCTGCATGATAAGCTTCGCGTAATGCGCATCCTCGGTCTCTCTAAACTCAGCCGCGATTCCGCCGCCGCCCTTTTTGACGACCACACAATTATCGCCGCCCTCGAAGAAGCCAAACTCACTCGCCTTCAGGAAGCGGGCTACGTCCCGCGTCTCGCCACGGCGCGTCTCTTCGACCACTTTCATCTCAAACCCTCCGATCTCACGGCAATTGCGGTCGCTGACCTCCCACCCTCGGCCGCAAAGAAAAATTCTCTGGCGGTCTCGTCATTCCACCAGCTTCGTCAGCTGCTTGCAGGTGGCCGCAACATCCTTCGTTTCGATCACCACTTGTCCCACGCCGCCAGCGCCTACTACACGTCCGGCTTCGATCGCGCTCTCATTCTCAGTCTCGATGAGGGTTCGATGGCCCGTTCCGGTTCTGTGTCACTCGGCGATGGCGACCGCATCAAGCCGCTCCGCAATCTCGCATTCCCGAATTCCATCGGCTGGTTTTACTCGCGCCTCACGCAATATCTCGGCCTCCGTGCCAATCGCGATGAGCATAAACTCCAATGGCTCAGCAAAGACGGCCAGCCTCAATTTCTCGAAGCATTCCGAAAACTCTTCACATTTGACGGAAAAGGTCTTCCGGTTCTCAACCGCCGCTATTTCACTTCCGGCCACGACCGTCGCGGCATCTTCTCTCCGCGTTTCTACAGAGACGCCGGTCTGCCCAAACCCGGTGCACCGCTCGATTCATCGCTTCGCGCAAACATCGCCCGTAGCGCCCAGGATATCCTCGAAGAAATCGTCATCACGCTAGCGCAGAATTTCCAGGAAGGGACAGCCACCGATTCCCTCTGCCTCGCCGGTGGAGTTTTCCTGAATGTTCTTCTCGTTCGTGCGCTCGAACTGCGCAGCGGCTTCAAGTACGTCTATGTTCAGCCCGTTTCCGGCAATGCCGGAACCGCCCTCGGTGCTGGTTTTCTTGCTCGCAGAAAAATGACCGGCCATTCCGGCCGCGCTCCGCTCGCCTCGCTCGCGCTCGGCCCCGAACCCTCCTCTCAGGGAATCAAAGCCGTCCTCGACAACTGCAAAATTGTCTACCGCTACATGTCCGGCGACGATCAGCTCCACGACGAAGTTTGCAAGCACCTCGACCGCGGAAAAATCGTCGCCTGGTGCCAGGGTCCGACCGAGTTCGGCCATCGCGCACTCGGCCATCGCAGCCTTCTCGCTTCGCCCTTCTCCGAATATGTAGTGGAAAATGTGAATCAGTACATCAAGCACCGCGAAGAGTTCCATCCATTCGCGCTTTCCGTCCCTGCCGAACGCGCCGCTGAGTATTTCGATTGTGGCCCCAATTGCCGCTTCATGGCTTCTCTGGGCAGTTTGAAAAATTCCTTTGCCGGGCTTGAGCGTTTCGCCTTCAACGGCAACGCCGTCCGTGTTCACACTGTCGAACGTGAAGCCAATCCCAGTTTCTGGCGCCTGCTTCACAGATTTGGCGAAACCGCTCCTGCTCCGATTCTCGTCAATACCAGCTTCAATCTTTTCGGCGAACCTCTCGTCACCGATCCCCGCTCCGCCGTCCGCTCCTTCTATTGCGCCGGCATCGATGCCCTCGCTATCGGCCCCTTCCTCGTCGTCAAGTAAACCTCGCGCCGTGCTTGCCAATTTTGCGCCGTGCTCGCGTTAGAGAGGCACGACTGGAGGTATGACCGAAGGAACGAGCAGCGACCTCAACGTCCGCTTCAAGCTACCGCTTCACCGATCCGAATGTCGGCTGAACTGCCTTCCTTCATTTTTTTCTCAGCGTTCTCTGCGTCAAGTTTCTCTTCTCCCTGAGTCCTCTGTGCTAGAAAAACACGCAACCTCATCCCTCAAACACCACCATCGCCATCGCCTGGCTCGCCGTATGCGTAATTGTCACCGCAATATGGTTCACTCCCAGCTTGTCCGCAATCTTCCGCGCCTCGCCCTTCAACTCCAACGTCGGCTTCCCACTCATCTCCCGCACCACTTCGATATCCACCCACCGTACCCCGCGGCTCCATCCCGTCCCGAGCGCCTTCATCGTCGCTTCCTTCACCGCAAACCGTCCCGCATAGCGCTCATACTTATTCTTGAATTTCTCGCAATACGCCCGCTCCTTCGCCGTATACAGCCTCTTCAAAAATCTCTCCCCTTGCCGTTCGATCGCCCCGCGCACTCGATCCACTTCCGCAATGTCCACTCCCAGCCCAACAATCATTCATCACCAGTAGCACAGATTTCAGCCTGTGCTCTTTCTTCATGCTTTCGTTTCAGCCGTCGCCACCCAGGAGGGTACGGATCTAGGCGTGCCGATCAGCCGCAGCGACCAAGGGGCTTTAGCCCCTGAGGTGCCCTGACCCGCTATTCCCGGCCCATTTCGTGAACGATTCCGCTTCCGATTATACTTTTCTGATGCCAACTCGCACGAAAACCTCACCGGCCCGCCGCAAAGCCGGCAAACCCCTTCCGCGCCCCGCCGCGCCCGCAAAAATTTCCAAACCATGGTCTCTCCGCTCCTCCGGCAATCTAAAAATCCTTGAACTCGACGCCTTCAAAAAACTTCCGCGGTTCCTCCACGGTTTCAGCACCATCCCCGGTGGCGTCTCCGATCTCGACGGACAAAAAGTCCTCAATCTCGGCTTCACCGACTGGGACACCCGCGAGAACGTCCTCGAAAACCGCAAGAAATTCCAAACTGCTCTCGGCGCTCAAGAATTCCCGCTCGTCAATCTCAAGCAAATTCATTCCGCCGTCGTCTGGCCTTTCGCCGCCGCCCCCAAAGAACCCTGTAAGGGCGACGCTTCGCTCACCAGCACTCCCGGCCTCTTCCTCGGCGTCCAGACTGCCGATTGCGTCCCCATCCTCCTGGTCGATCCAAAAAAACGCGCCGTCGCCGCCGTCCACGCAGGCTGGCGCGGTACCCTCGCCCGCGTCCTCGAAAAGACCGTCGGCGAACTCGTCGTCAAATTCAATTCGAACCCCTCGGATCTCCTCGCCGCGATCGGCCCATCCATCGGCCCCTGCTGCTACGAAGTCGGCGCCGAACTCGTCATTCAATTCACCTCGCAATTCGCCGATGCCGCCGATTTTTTCGACGAGCCCCGCTCCGGCGAAGAACCCAATCCGCTCCAATGGCTCAACATGATGCCCCCCGGCCACCAGCCTCCGCCCAAAAACGTTCGCCTCGATCTCCCCAAAGCCAATCGCTCGCAACTCCTCGCCGCCGGCCTTTGCGAAAACAATATCTTCTCCTCCGGTCTCTGTACCGCCTGTCACCCCTCTCTCTTCTTCAGCTATCGCAAACAAGGGTCCCGCTCCGGCCGCCTCCTCTCCGCCATCGGCATAAAGGTATAGTGGCCGATCGTCAGATCGGCGCATTTCGCGCGCATGTGTCCGGCGCAGTCTGGCGGCCTCTCACGCTCACGAAGCGTTAACCTCAAGGTAAGCATCGCCACAGAATCTAAATATGGAAAAGGACTGCTCAATCGGAATTGTCTTTACTGAATATTGATGACTGAAGACTTAGAACTATCTTTCATCTCTCCCAGCGCCAGCTGCCCGCAAGCCGCCATCACATCTCTCCCGCGCGAATATCTTGTAAACACCGGCACGCCTTTCTCCAGCAATATCCGGTGAAACTTCGCCACCGCGTCTTCCGTCGGCTCCTTGTATGGCAGCGCCCCCGGATTCCACGGAATCAAATTCACTTTCACGCGACCCAATCCACTCATCAACCGCGCCACGCGCCGCGCATCCTCCGCCGTGTCGTTCACCCCGCCCAGCAACACATATTCGAACGTAATGTACTCCCGCGATCCCGTCGGGAATCTCTTGCAAGCCGCCAGCAACTCTTTCAAAGGATATTTCTTGTTGATTGGCATCAACAAATCACGCTGCTCATCGTTAGAAGCGTTCAGAGAAATCGCCAGCTTAGGCCGCACAGCTTCCTTCGCCAACTTCTCAATCCCCGGCACAATCCCGCTCGTCGACAGCGTCACATGCTTCGGCGCCAGCCCAATCGCTTTCTTGTCCAGCACAATCCGCATCGCCGCCATCACACTCTCATAATTCAGCAGCGGCTCGCCCTGCCCCATCAACACCACATTCGTCTGCGTCTTGTCCCTGGGAACACCGGTCTCCAGACCGGCCCGTTTCTTTTCCTCTTTTGTAACGCCAGCGTCCTCGCCGGCGTTTCTTTTCTCCCCTTCGTTCTTCTCCCCGCTTCTCTGTGTACCCTGCGTCTCTGCGTTGTCTCCCTCCTTTTCTTCATTTTCCTGCAGCGCCACCAAAATCTGCCCAACAATCTCCCCCGCCGTCAAATTCCGTATCAATCCCAACTGCGCCGTCATGCAAAATTGGCAATCCACCGCGCATCCCGCCTGTGTCGAAATACAAATCGTCTGCCGCTTCTCACTCGGCATCCAGACCGCTTCCACCGACGCCGGTCTGCTCATCCTTCTCCCAATCTGTTTTTCCGTCTGTCTCTGTGAACTCTGCGCCTCTGTGGCAAATTTGCCTTCTGAGCTTTCTCCCAACCCAAACAGATACCGCACGGACCCATCCTTTGAAAAATATCTCTGCCGCACCACCGGCAAAGTAATCGTCGCCGCGAGCTCCAGCCGTTCCCGCAACTCCGCTGGTAACACCGTCATCTGCGCAATCTCAAAAGTCCGCTCTTGATACAGCGCGCGGTAAATCTGGTCCCCGCGGTATGCCGGCTCCCCAATCCCCGCCAGCCATTCGCGCAACTCCTCCCGCGATTTCCCTAACAATTCCATCTCCGCTTCTATTCTCCTGTCTAATTATCGCACCGAACTCCGTCTTTTCCCGCCACGCACCACTCGCCACGGCCTTTCGCCTCGCTGTATAATTGCTCGGAGGCTCTCGGATGCCCAACAATCTCACCGCCGCCCAACTCTCCATCTCCGACTGGGTCAAAAATCTAGCCGCCATTCCCGCCAAAGATTTTTCCCTCGAAAACGTGCAGAACTTCGTCATCCAAAATCACGTCCGCCCCGACTCCCTCGAAAAATATTCTTTTTTCTCCAAGGGCTGCTACACCCGCAATCTCATTTTCAAAAACGATCTCTTCGAGTGTATGACCATCTGCTGGGAAATCGGCCAATTCTCCCGCATTCACAATCATCGCGACCAGAATTGCTGGATGTCCGCCCCCATCGGCCGCCTCAAGATCCAGAATTTCCGTGTCGAAGACCGCCACGCCTCCGCCGACCACTCAGGCACCTGTCGACTCATCCCCACCGACATCTATGAAATGAATTCCGCGAATCCCGTCTACGTCAATCCCCTCGAACCCGTCCACCAGGTTCTCAATCTCACCGAATACAATCAGCGCGCCGTCAGCATTCACATCTACTCCAAGCCTTTCGATTCCTGCGAAGTCTACCAACTCGAAAAAGGCACCTACGGCGACGTTCCCCTCCACTACACTTCCGAATACGGCAAGCTCCATCCCGACGAAAAACTTCTCTAGTCTCCTTAATTTTTTCCACATCCATGTTCACCCATCACACTTCCCCGTGACTCTCGTCACTTCACTCCTCCCACGTTCCCCTTGAGACTAGAGCCCTCAGGGAGGCAGTCATGAAAGCCGCACTCGCACCCGCACCAGTTGCCCTCGAGCTCCATAACATTGTTTTCGCCACGGATTTTTCTCCCGCCGCCGTTGCCGCATTTCCGTTCGCCGCTCATCTCGCTCAGGAATTCCGCGCCAAGCTCCACGCCGTCCATGCAAAAGCCCCGGAAAGCTATGCGCTTCCCGCCACCGAAATCTGGCCAATCGTCAACGAGCAACTCGAAAAAGAATCCAGCGATCTCAAACGCGCTTTGCGCGATGACTACCCCGCACTAAACAGCGACGTCGTCATCATCGAAGGTGGCGTAATCGACGTCGTCGAAACCGTCGCCGAAGCCAGGCACGCTGACCTCATCATCCTCGGTACCAGCGGTCGTCGCGGTATCGGCAAATTCATTCTCGGCTCAGTAGCCGAAGAAATTCTTCGTCGCGCAACATGCCCAGTGCTCACCGTCGGCCCGCACGCCGCCGCAGTCCTGCCGCACGAAAAAATGTTCTATAAAATTCTCTACGCAACCGATTTCAGCGACGGCGCGCCCGCCGCTGTCACTTTCGCCGTCGGCTTTGCGCAGGAACAACAGGCTCGCCTCACCTTACTTCACGTGATCGACCGTCCGCACACCGGCGATCTCGTTCGTCCGCACGAACTCGAAACTGCAGCGCTAGATCACCTTGCTACCTTCGTTGCCGGCGACCATGGCCTCCTTTTCGAACCGAAAACCGTCGTTGTCCACGGCGTTCCCGCCGATAAAATTCTGGAAGTCGCGCAAAAGGAACGGGCCGACCTCATCGTCCTCGGCCTCCGCCGTGCAAAGGGATATCTACGCGCAACGCATCTGCCCAATGCCGTCGCGCATCGGGTAATTTCGCAAGCCACATGCCCCGTGTTGACAGTCCGCACGTGACCTCAAGTCGCGCGCACAACACGCCATTCGCGTGCTGTGATTCTGGCCACCTCCGGAATCACCATAGACGCGCCAGGCGCAGTACCTGCCAGTAGCTATGCGAACGGGGGGCGGCCGGCCCTATCCTGGTCGCCCCCCCCCCAAAAAAAACTTCTCCGAATCGCGTTAAAACCGGAACACCAGGCCCGTCGACACGCGCACGTCACTCTGCGTCCTGTCGTGGATCTGCGTGCCCAAATAATCCGCCTGCACTCGCCACGCAACCCGTTCCGTTAGTTTGTAGTCCGCTCCTCCGCCAATCGCAAACCCGATGTTCGTGCGCGACGTCGAGAAGTTAAAAGCCAGCGGAAACGGCGGCGGTGGCCCGGGAATCGTCGTCGTTCCCGACTCATTCAAATGCGACGCGCCAAGCAAAGTGTGCGCAAAAATACTCAGTTTTTCTCTCCGCAGCGTATACTGCGGGCCAAAGAAAAAGTTGTGATATTTGTTCGTACCCATCGTGTCAATGCTGCAATTTGGTGGCGTGCACGGGATCGGCGGCAGCGCCACGCTCGCTCGGAAATCCCCGTAGTGCCCGCCGACGTCTCCCACCAACCCGAACCAGCGATTGACGTTCACTGCCACCGACGCGTTCCAACCGTTCACGTTCGTCCGGTCTCCCCCGAGTACCGTCGACCCGAAATTCCCGTAGGAATACCCGCCGAACACTTCGACGCGCGGATACTCCTGCGCCCTCATACCGGCAACTGACGACAAAAACACTCCCACCGCCAACAGAATCTTTCGCATGACGTCCACCCCCGCACCATGCAAAGCAAGCGCGGCACCAGTTCCCGATGGGTTGGACGCAATCACCTGATTTGCCGTTGTTTTCCTGCAAATTGTTTGTGTTACAAATCAAGAATCCGGTTCTAAATTCTTTCGTCGCTTTCATCGTTGGCTGATTCTTCCAGCGCCAATCGTCGCCTTATCCTTGCACCGCCGCCGTTCGGCCCGGCGGTTTACGGGACACAAACAAAAAAGAACGGCGCATGCCTCGTCAGCATGCGCCGCCCAATTGTTTCTGAAATTTGCTTACATCGCCTTTGCCGCAAAAATTCCCGCAAAATTTTTCTTGTATCGGGAAAAAAGAAAAATCCAAAGAATCGCCATCACCACTCCCGGTTGCCAGGCCGCATGGCTCAGCAATCCATGAAATAGCAAAATGTTGAAAATCACCGGCCCCAGCAGTGTGAGTCCCAGCGGAACGTACCGGTTCACCAGCACCAACGCTCCGCCAATCACCTGCACTCCGCCCACAAACAACGCCCACTTTGACGAAGCGAGGATGGTCACAAATTCTCCCGCCTGCCCCGGCGGCAGCGGCGCCTTCAAAAATTGCAAAAACGCATTTGACCCAAACACCACGAACACCAGTCCCACCAATACTTGCGCAACAATCGTCGCAATTTTCATTCTTCCTCCACTCAACCTAACCTGCCCAACGAAAGTCCAGTAAGTTAATCCAACTCGCCCCCAAAGTCACGCAATCCCGGCAGCGCTGGCGTTCCGCCGGCGTTCCCGCGATTGCGACGGCGGCCAGCCACTCGACCAAGCTGCAACTCTTTGGCAATTACGGGTGTGCAGCGCCCCGGCTCTTTTGTTTTGTAGATTCTCTGTTCGCGTTTCAGGAGTCGTTTCCGTCGGAAGTGCGTGGCCGTGAATTCCGCTGCAACCCTCGCACCAGCGCCAGAGGCGCGGCTATTGGTTAGCTCCAGGCCGTCAGGCCTGGGTTCAATGGTGTAAGCAGCCGCAAGCCCATTAGGGGGCACGCTGGCACGCTTGCCTATGTCTGAAAGGGATTTCGAAAACTACCGGGTAAAACTTCAGTCCGCTTTGTCGTCGTTCTGAACCCGCGACATACACTCCACAAACAACGCGCCGTGCCGGTCTTCATTTCGCCGCTTCGCTTCGCCAATCGTCGCAATGTGGCAGCTCTCGTGCCGCAACACATCTAGCGCAAAACTCTCGGTTTTTACGCTCTGCCGGTCCACTTCGATCGCATACGGCACGCCTTTGTCGAAGTGCGTCATGCCGTAGGCGTCGTCTTTCGTGAGGTCGCCCCACCGCACTGGAACGTCAGGCAGGTTCCCCGAAAACGAGTCGTGATTCACCTCTTGATATAGCCGTTGCAAATCGACTTGTTGCACTCGCTCCCGCGAAGCCGCATGCTCCGCGCCGCCCAGAATCATCGCTAGGCACATAAACGCAACCGTAAATAGGGCCAGGCGCCGCACGAGTGCATTCTTTCGTTCTCCCCCGTGCCCGCGAATGGTACTCGCGGCTATTTAACGTACAGGTGTGGCTGTCCCTCCCCTCCCCGTCCTTCGGCCAGTCCACTGACTCCTCGGCCATTCCTCGTTCAACACTTCGGTCGTTCCACACGCAGTTCGACGCTACCCGTTCGAAACTCTTCCCCCGGTACAGTCTGTCCTGCCCTCATGTTCCGCTGATACCCCCCATGCCTCCTCGCCCTTTCACTCGCCTCTCGCCACTTTCCTTCCGCGTGTGTCACAATGCCTTTATGGCTCCTGAGATTCGCAACATCCAGCGCCACGTGCTGCCCAACGGGCTCGTCGTCATCACCGAGCCGATGTCCCACGTGCGTTCTGTCTCCGTCGGCGTTTGGATTCGCAACGGATCTCGCCGCGAAATTCCTCAGGAAAACGGTCTCGCCCACTTCATCGAGCACATGGTATTCAAAGGCACCGAGCGCCGCTCGGCCGAAGCCATCGCCCGCGAAATGGATTCCATCGGCGGCATGCTGGACGCCTTCACGTCGAAAGAACAGATCTGCTTCAACGCCAAGGTTCTCGATCAGAACCTTCCCATCGCCTTCGACATCATCAGCGATCTCTGTCTCCATCCGCGCTTTGATTCCGCCGATGTCAAAAACGAACAGCAGGTTGTCCTCGAAGAAATCAAGATGGACATGGACAACCCGGAGTACCTTCTCCACGAAACGTTTACGCGCGGTTTCTGGCCAGAGCATCCGCTCGGCCGTCCGATCCTCGGTACACCGGACACCGTCGAAAAGTTTTCACCCACAGTTTTGCGCAACCGTTTCAAGGAATGGTTCGCGCCGGATCATCTTCTCGTCACTGCAGCCGGCAACGTCACTCACGATCAAGTTACGGACCTCGTCGCAAAGCAGTTCGGCCGTCTCAAGCCCAGCGGCGGCCTCGAAAATCACGTCGCGCCGGAAACCAGCGCACCGATCCAAATCGACCGCAAACCCGACCTCAAGCAGGTTCATCTCTGTCTCGGCGTTCCTTCGCTGCCCATCGCGCACGATCGCCGCTTCGTCGTTGCCGTTCTCAACAACCTTCTCGGCGGCGGCATGTCTTCGCGCCTCTTCCAGAACATTCGCGAAAAGCGTGGCCTCGCCTACGCCGTTTTCAGCGAAGTCACTCCCTATTCCGACGCGGGCATGTTCACGGTCTATGCGGGCTGCGCAAAAGAAACCATCGGCCAGGTCCTCGATCTTACCGTCGCGGAATTTCGCGCCCTCAAGGAAGCGCCCGTCTCTGCTGAAGAACTCCTGCGCGCCAAGAACCATCTCAAGGGTTCCCTCATGCTTTCCCTTGAATCCACCAGTTCCCGCATGTCCAATCTCGCGCGCCAGGAACTCTATTTCGGCCGCTTCTTCACCCTCGACGAAATTCTCGCCTCCATCGAAGCCGTCACCCGTGAAGATGTACAGTCTCTCGCCCGGGAATTTTTCCGTCCCGAACAAATTTCCGCCACCGTTCTCGGCCCCCTCAACGGCTTCACCCTGGACCGCAATCGCCTCGCCTGCTAAGGCTCCGAAACTGGTGCTCGGCCCGGCAAACCCGGAAGAAAAAATCAATGTTGGTTGAACCGCTGTGCTCTGAATCCGTGCACTTTGTGACCACGAGGAAGAATGCGGTCGCGTTTCTGCTCTCCGCAGACAAGTTCGGTTCCGATGATGACGGATGGGGAGCTGCCGTTGTCGCGGCAGCGTCGACAAATGAGGCGGTTCCGAACCGATACCAGACAAATTACTTCGCGGTTCACCGTTGACGCGATTTATCCGCTCTGCCATCATTCTGAAATTAGTATTTCCGCTTTTCGGGGGAATTCGATCGGCCTGCGCGTTACCATCTTGGCGTCCGGAAGCTCCGGCAACATGGCTTTGCTGGAGACCGAGCGCACCCGACTCCTCGTGGACGCTGGACTCGGTAAACGGGAAACACTGGCCCGGCTTGCCGCCGTGGAAAATTCCCTCGACCATCTCGATGGAATCCTGATAACCCACGAACATTCAGACCACTGCAGCGGGCTTCCGCAAATGCTCGGCATGTGGAAAGCCCCGCTCTACGTCACCGAGCCGACCCTCGACGCGTTGAGCAAAACTTTGCCCGATACTTTCGGCAAGCGGTTGAACGCAATGGAGAAAATTCAAGCAGGCCAGCGATTCATGATTGGCGATATTGACGTCCACGCGTTCGCGATTCCGCACGACGCCGCCGATCCGATTGGATTTACGTTCAAAGCGAACGGCGCGAAATTCGCGCTCGTGACGGATCTGGGATATTTGCCGGAACTGGTGAAAGTGCATTTGCGCGACGCGGATTGTCTGCTACTGGAATCCAACCACGATCTCGATATGTTGAAGGTTGGCCCGTATCCGTGGGTGGTGAAGCAGCGCGTGCTTTCGCGCACCGGCCATCTTTCCAATTTAGCGGTGAGCGAATATCTTGCCGACCCGGACGGATTTGATGCTCGCGCGCGTTATCTGATCATGGCGCACATTTCGCAGGAGAATAATCATCCGGAAGTGGTGCGACTCTCCGCCGCACAAGCGTTGGAAAAACGCCCGACGGAGTGCGCGTTCCAGGGAAAACTGCTGCTCGCCTCGCAAGCTGCTCCGATGAGGCCGCTCGAACTTTAGTTTAGCGGGAGAGAATTTTCTCAAAAAAGTCCAGCGCGCGCGGGTCGTTCGATTGGCCAAGCCAGAACATAGCCTGCTTCCGCACTTCCGGGTTTTTGTTGTTCTGCGCGACTTGAATTAGTTTCGGAACGCCTTCTTCGCGCGGCATCTGCGAAAGCGCGAACACTGCTTTCTTCTTCACTTCCGTGTCCGGATCGTTTTCAATCGCGCTGGTGATGGTGCTTGCGGCTTTCTGTCCGGCCTTTTGCGCAAGCCAGAACAGCGCCTGCCCGCGGACATGAGTGCTCTCATCTTCGCGCGCCATGCGAATCATTTCGTCGAGTGCGGCGGGATCGCGATTCAACGAAAGCGCGAACGTAATTTGAGAACGCACTTCGGTGCTCTTCTCGTTTTTGGCAAGTTGCTTCAAGGTCTGGAATCCAGAAGCGCCGCGGGCCTCGCCGAGCCAGAAAACGGTTTGTTTGCGCAGCGATTCCGGCTGCGCAGGCTCGACAAAGTAATTCATTGCCTTGTCCGCGGCGGAATCCGCGTGCATCGCGATTGCGGTGAGCGCACCTTGCGGCACGTGCTCCCAGCGGCCGTCGTGAAGATCCTGGCCTGTCACCAAACTTGCGAGATATTCGACGCTCTTGGCGGGATTTACGCCGGTGAGCAAAGTGAAATGCAGGTTGCCGGCATCGATTTTGCAACCTTCGGAGACGACGCGAATTTTGCCGAGTTTTCCTTCCGCGGCGCGGTAGAGAACAAAAATGCTGCGCGGACCTTCGAGTTTTGTTTCGTGCGAGCCGGAAGTGAAATTCGCTCCGTGTTTGTCGTCTTCGAGATGGCAGGGACCGCAATCACGATAACCATTCCAGTCGCCGTTGCCGCCGCAGCAGATTATTGTTTCTCCGTCGAGAGCAGGGACACTGTAGCCGAGCCATTCAGGCGATGAAGAAGATTTCGCCCAGCCATTCAGTTCGGCTGAGAGTTCTCCGGAAAGAGCGCGGGTTTCGAATTTGGCATTTTCGATTGTGGGCGTAGCCTGCGAAATGTCCGCCGCACGTGCGAAACGGGCGGCATTTAGTTCGGCGCCGAGCGCGACGAAACTGGTTTCGCCGCGCACATGCTGAGAGATCAGGAAGAAGATTCCGGTTGCAATCATCGCGAGGGAGAGAGTATTGCGCTGCCAATCGTTTTTGTTTCTCATGACGGTTCTCCTTTGCGCGAAAATTACTTTTCCAGAATTTCCATGAGGTAGTCGTTGCCCTCTTTGGAGCCCATGAGAGAGAGCTTTTGCACGGCTTCCTTTTTCAGAGAGGGATCTTTTTCGGTTTTGGCGATGGCGACGAGGGCTTTGGCGTTGCCGGAAATGAAGTACGCGTTCAAGACTTCATCCTTGAGGCTTCGGTCTGTTTCCTTGGCGTAGATGGATTGGAGTAAGTCGCTGTGGCCCATCAAGCCCAGGTTGCGGATGGCGGAGCGGCGGAGTTCGATGTCCTTTTCGTTCAGAGCGGCCTGCTCCATGCGCGCGGAATCGCCGGAGAGAAAAAATGCCTGGAGGATCTCACGCTTCAGGTCAACAGAAGTTTCGGCTTTATACAGCTGATCGAGTTCAGAAGTACCGCCGGTGAGACCAAGAGTTCGGATAGCTTCGCGACGCAGCGATTCATTCTTCTCGTTCTTTGCTGCATTAAAGAGGCTGGCCTTGTCGCCGGAAAGCAGATAGCTCTTGATGATGGTGCGGCGGACAGACTCATCGCCGCTGGAGGAATAGACGTCGTTGAGCAGCTTGTGGGAGTTTTCTCCGCCAAACATGCTGAGGTATTCGATGGCTTTGCGTTGCAACTCGGGATTGGATTGACCACGAGCGACCTTTGCGAGCACTTCCGTGGCGCGCGGCGAGCCCGTTTGAGCCGTCAAGAAGAGAACCTTTGCTTTGTACTTTGGTGAGTCGGTGCCGTTTAGGATTTTATCGACGATAGGCATAGCCCGGTCAGGATCACTTTGCAGAAGGGATTGCAGCGCCAGGAGTTTCAAGTCTTTGTCAGGCTCGGCGTCGGGATTCGCCTTTACGCCGCTGGATTGTTTAACTTCGATTTCGAGAGCTTCGGCATCTTTTTTCCAGTGGGACTGCGCGTAGTTTGCCTTGATGTTCGCGATGGTGGCGAGCGCCGCGGCTTTCTTGCCCAGTCTGTTTTCGGCGTAGGCTTTCCAATATAAGGCGGCGTCAGTTTGCGGGCCGTTTAACTTGGCAAGTTCGGCGAATTCTGCGGCGGCTTTTTCGTAATGGTCGTCATCTAGCGCTTCGCGGCCGTTGTCGTATAGCTCCTGCTGGCGGTCAAGCCTTTCTTGTTCCCGATCCCGTTTTTCCTGCTCCCGATCCTGCTTTTCTTGCTCGCGTTCGCGGCGTTCCTGTTCTTTTTCCTGTTGTTCCTGCCGCGCTTCGTCGGCCTTCTCCCGTGCTTCAGCCGATTGGGCGCTTGCGTCCTGAGATTGCAGATGCGCGGTACGGGCAGGGAGCGACGAAGGCAGAAGCAACAAGCCGAGAGTGAGACTTGCGACAGCCGTTCGCTTCAAACAAATTTCATGAAAACAGTGTCCTGTGGTCATGCGAGGTTACCTTCCTTGTGGTTCATTTTTGAAATATTGCGCTGCTGATTCTGTTGCACGGGCTGCCTTGCGGGATTGGTGCGGTCCCGCAGGCCTTGCTGGACCACGCGAACTTTGAAGAGAATTCCGCGAGACTCGAGCTTTTTCTGCATGGAGTCAAAACGCGCCTGCGTGACCTGCTCCGGACTGTTAGCGACGTCGAGGAGGACGCGTTCGAGTTCGTCGAGAGTGCTGGCCATCACCTGGTCGCCTTCCTTGAGAGCGGTCTGCCGGTAGAGCCGGTTTTCTTCGAGCAAATCTTCGGCTCTGTGTTGCTCGGCTGAAATATTGACGAGTTTTCCCGAGGCGGGGTTAGGTTGCGCGTGGGAAAGTTCGATAAGAAGCATTTCGGATTTGTTGAGGTGATTACCGACAGCAACGACGAGAACGCGTTCGCGAACTTTTGCTGTGTCAACGGAATAGCGCGTAGATGTAGAGGGTGACCGCCACCAGAAATGCCCTGCCAAAAATGCGGCGGCAACGACCGTTGCGAAGGCGCCGACGGCGAGCAATCGGCGCGGGGCAAAGAAATCTCCCCACCAGCGCGACTGACGTTCCGGAAGGCGTGGAGAGATGGCAGCCCAGACGCGCTGACCATAGTTTTCACCGGGATCGGGGACGGGCAGAGAGTCCATGGCGGCGAAGACGGCTTCGATTTTTTCGAGCGCGGCGCGGCATTCGGCGCAAGCGCGGAGGTGTTCTTGCACGCGTTCGCCCTGCTCGCCATCGTGAAAAGCGATCAATTCTTCCTCTGTCGGGTGTTCCATTTCTTTTTCCTTTCAGAGGCTTGTAAGTACAAGCCCCCGAACCCCCTATTCCATCCCCATTGCTTTCGCTCTGCCTTCTGCAAACGGTTCGAGAGCTGTTCGCAGTTTTTGTACGGCGCGAAATACGGTGTTTTTTGCCGCGGTCGTGCTGGATTTCAGAACTGTGGCAATTTCGTCGATGCCGCAGCCGTCCCAGTGGCGCATGACGATGGCGGTGCGCTCCGCGGGAGTAAGTTCTCTTAGGGCTTGGTCGATGCGAACAGCGAGTTGGCTGCTGCCGGCGAGCCGCTCGGGCGAAGGGGCGGAATCTTTAAGCTGCGCAAGCGGATCGATTTCGGCGCCTTCTTCGGATTCGCGGGAAGGTTGTTCGCGGCGCGAGTCTTCGACTTTACGCTGGCGGAGGCGGTCGATGGCGTAATTTGCGGCGATGCGGTAGACCCAGGTGCCGAAATTGGCCTGGCCGGCGAACTGTTTGAGTTTTTGATAGCCGCGCAAAAATGCCTCCTGCACGATTTCCTCGGCGTCATGAGAATTGCCCGCCATGCGATAGGCGAGGCGGTAGACGTTGTGGCTGTGCCGCTCGACGAGAATGCGATAAGCGTCGCGGTCGCCGGCGAGGGTGCGCTCGACAGCGACGGCGTCGGGGAGAAGGTTCGGGCCGAGGCCACTCTCGACGCTAGGGTTCATCTGAGACATTAGACAGGATTTGGCGGCTGCGGTTAGGTCTCATAAGTGCTGGCGAGTCAGTAGTTTACTGTCTCGCCGCGAGAAGTGAGAGTCTTTCCTTGGGTGGGCGACGGGGTTAAGCTACGGAGCATCGTAGTTGGAGCGACAAGCCAAAGCCTCGCTTGCTGGTGCCATCCATGTTCAGGCCAAAACTAGTCCTGTTGTTTCCATTCTTGCTGGTGTGCGGAAGTGTGTCTGCGAGCGATGTGTCAACTCACGCCCGTAACGCCGTCGACGCGATTCGACAACTTCGTGAGATTGGAATGCCGAACGCGGAACACCCAGAGGCGGGTCCACCAAGCAAAGTGCCGGGATTGTTGAAGAAGCTGAACTCCGAACTTCGTGCGCTGATTATTGAGGCTCTGAACGATAAAACTCCGCCCACCCCTGTAAGCGAGGATGAGATCTTCGATCGGTTACGAGCTGCTGGATGGGAAGAAATTCCCAGTCAGAAATGGAACGCTTATGGCGAAATTCGGGACATTAATTTCGACTGGCAGGTTGATTACACACCGGGAATCCTTGTCGTCTCGACACAATTGTGGGTGCCATGCGGTGCGGACGATCCTGATTCCACCATTTATGTTTTCCAAGGAATTAAACGCACGTGGGACCTAGTGCTGGCCACAGATTCAGATTTCGATTGGACGGGATGGAAAAAACAGAGTGGTATGGAGTACGCGCTTTCGCCACCAAACTCGACAGGCAAATGGTTCTTAGTGGTTGGCACCGTTCCACCGTTGTGCCGAAGAACTGATCCGATGATTCGTTACAGAGCCTTGCGACCAACTGGAAATCCGGACAAGCCGATGGTGTTAGTGGAAGGACGCGTTGCCGCGAATCCCGAGTACGAACCGCCATTCCGCGTCGAGGCCCACGAGGACTGGTTTGCGGTGACGGCAGGAAGGACAAGGAAAATAGATGGCACACCAGGAGTCGGAATTTTTCGCTATGACGTAAGCGGCAAAGAAGCCAGGCGGATACCTCCACTGGCGCTGACGGCTGAAGATTTCCTGGAACAGTGGTCACAGACTGACTGGACGGAAGCAAAGCAATGGTCGGGGGAATCGGGACGATTATTCGAGTGGCATGAGAAATTGCGTGGAGTGACGCCCGGTTCGGCGGAGATTGCGGCTGTACGGCGGTGCAAAGGAACAGATGATAGCGATCAGGTTTTCTCGATTCAGCTGGACGTGGATCAGAAACCGAATCCGAACTTCGGACCTCAGACGGTTTATGTTGAAGTCGGCAAGCGAAATGGAATTTTTTCGGTCGATGGCGTCCGCGGGTCAGGGCCTTCTGGGTGTGCCGAGCAAATCTCGATTACGAGTGTGACGGAACGCACGCTGCCATCTTGGTAGAGATCGCTGCTCCGCGATTGCGAGGTGCGGGCATTGGGAGTAGGCTCTGCGGGCGATGCTGGTTGGACTCTGGCTAAAGGTCTACGCACGCTGAAGCCTGTGCTACATGAGGTGGCCGATGGTGGCGATACCGAACAAGGTGCTGGTGAAGAAGTTTTATGAGGAAGTGTGGAACGAACGGAAGATGAAGGCCGTGGATGCGTTTCTTTCGCCGAGCCATGCGCTGGTGGATCCGAATGCGGCGGATTCGTTGACGGGGCCGGAAGCGTACAAGGCGGTGGTGAGCCGGTTCATGCGGGCTTTTTCGAGTTTGAAATTTGAAGTGCAGGAGATGGTTTGCGAGGGCGATCGAGTGGTGGCGTCGTGGATGATTTCGGGAGTGCATACGGGGGAATACAACGGGCTGGAGCCGACGAACAAGAAGATTTCGGTGGAAGGAATTTCGATTCATCAGATTGCGAATGGAAAGATTATGGATACGTATAGCGTTTGGGACACGCTGGGGTTGTTGAAGAAGGTTGGTGGCGTGGTGACGGTGCGGAAGGTGGCGGTGTTGGGGAAGGCGAAAGGGCAGTAAGGAACCGTGTCGGAATTTCGCGGACGACTTGTAGAAACTTTCTTCAGGGGCTGAAAGCCCCGACCTGCTAAAGAGCCGACGACGCCGGCATTGCCAAGTGGCATGCGGGCGTGCTGCCGCGAAATACCGTATGATTAAAGGGGATTTGAGAAGGAGAGTGAATTGATTTCACGGTATACGCGCGAGGAGATGGGGCGGGTCTGGAGCGACGCGAACAAGTATGCGCGCTGGCTGGACGTGGAGCTGGCAGCCACGGAGACGCTGGCGGAAGCGGGACAGGTGCCGCGCGAGGCGGCGGCGATGATTCGCGCGAAGGCGAAAGTGGATGCGGCGCGAGTGAATGAGATTGAAGCGCGCGTGAAGCACGATGTGATTGCGTTCACGATGGCGGTGGGCGAATCGATTGGGGATGCGGAGACGGCGCGGTGGCTGCACTACGGGATGACGTCGAATGATGTGGTGGACACGGCGCAATCGTTGCTGGTGCGGGATGCTTCGCGATTGATTGAAGCGGCGCTGGTGAAATTTTCCGATGTGCTGGGGAAGCGGGCGCAGGAGTTTCGGCACACACCGCAGATTGGTCGGACGCATGGCGTGCATGCGGAGCCGATTACGTTTGGGCTGAAGGTGGCGAACTGGTACGCGGAAAATCAGCGGAATATTGAAAGATTTGACGATGCGGCGGCGCAGATGCGCGTGGGAAAGATTTCCGGCGCGGTGGGAAACGCTTCGCACCTGGGGCCGGACATTGAAGAGCGGATTTGCCAGCGATTGGGATTGGATGTGGCGCCGGTGGCTTCGCAGGTGATTCAGCGAGACCGGCATGCGCATTATGTGAGTACGCTGGCGCTGATTGCGGCGACGCTTGAGAAAATTGCGCTGGAGATTCGGCATTTGCAGCGGACGGAAGTGCGCGAAGCGGAGGAACCGTTTGGCGGGGAGCAGCGAGGAAGTTCGGCAATGCCGCACAAGCGGAATCCGGTGACTTGCGAACAGATTTGCGGGTTGGCGCGGCTCGTGCGATCGAATACGATTGCGGCGTTTGAGAATATTGCTTTGTGGCACGAGAGGGATATTTCGCACAGCTCGGTGGAGCGCGTGATTTTGCCGGACTCGACGATTCTTGTGGACTACATGCTGGCGAAGATGACCGCAATTGTGGTGGACATGCGAGTATTTCCGGAGCGGATGAAGAAAAATCTGGATGCGACGCAGGGACTGGTGTTTTCCGGGCAGCTTTTGCAGGACTTGGTGGAAAAGGGAATGCCGCGCGACGAGGCTTATAAAACGGTGCAAGAAAATGCGATGGCGGCGTGGGAGTCGGATACGAGTTTTCGCGAGCGCGTGGGGAAGGATGCGCGGATTACGAAGTATCTGGATGGGAAGGCGCTGGAGCATACGTTTGATTTGAAGCGGCAGCTGCGGTATGTGGATGCGATTTTTGCGCGGGTGTTTGGGGAGAAGACGGCGGCGAAGAAGGCGTGAGGAAGAAGAAAGAGGATTAACCACAGAGGTCACAGAGAGAAACCGGAAAGAAGGTCAGAAACAGAAAGCGCCCCGAGATGAATCGGAGCGCTTTTGTTTTTGCCTCTTCTGAATTCGGCTGGGACTGAATTCAGCTGCGGAGGCGGAAAGTTTTCTGGGCGCGGCCCGCTTCGGAAAGCGGCCCGACAACTGCAAAAGTAAACCCGAAAGCACGGGTCTAGAGACCCGCCGCTACAACAGCCACGACGAAAGCTGCTACTCAACGCGCTGGACGTAGCGGGCTTCGGAAGTGTCGACGCGAATTCTATCACCTTCGTTGACGAAAGGTGGAACGTTTACGACGAGGCCGGTTTCCAAAGTGGCAGGCTTCATGACGGCGCTGGCGGTGGCTTTTTGGAGGGTCGGCTCGGTCTGGATGACTTTGAGGTCCATCGTGTCGGGGAGATCGATGCCGATGGCCTTTTCTTCGAAAAATTCGATTTTGACGATGGTGTTGGGGACGAGGTAGTAGACGGTTTCGCCGAGTTCTGCGGCGGTCATTTGCATTTGCTCGTAGTCTTTCGTGTTCATGAAGTGATACTCGTCGCCCTCGTGGTAGAGATATTCGAATTCGATTTCATCGAGGATGGCGCGTTCGACGAATTCTTCGGCGCGGAAACGGTAGTCAATCATGGTGCCGGTGCGGAGGCTTTTGAGGCGTGTCTGCATGGAGCCGCGCTTGTTGCCCGGAGTGCGATGGTCGGTGCTGAAGACGGTATAAAGTTCTTTTTCGTGATTGATGACCATCCCGGGGCGTAGTTGTGTTGCTTTCAGGTTGCTCATATTCGAACGAATGCTCTCTGGTTGATTTCGGAAATTCCGGCAGCTGCGGGAAGCGCGGAATCACTCGAGGCGCAGTGGAGAAAAACGCGTCCAATGCGAATAACCAGTATAAGGGCGGGGATTTGCGGCGGTCAATCGCGGGAGCGTCAAAAACCTTCGCGCTGAGCTGTGGCGGGCATTCCGGAATAGTGCACGTGCGCGAGACGCCAGCAACCATCGTGCTTGAAGTAGACCTGCGTTTCGCGGCCATGGGTGTCGAGTTGCGAACCATCTTTGCGGAATTTCGCGGCAAAATCCCAATAAAACTCTGCGACAGCGGAATCGCCGGCGACGTCGACGGTGACGTCGTGCGCGGTGAGCTTGCGCTCCGAAAACATCTGGCCGAAGAGTTTTTCGTAGATATTTTGTTTGATTTGCGCGAAGCCGTGCTCGTGACCGAGGGGATGAATAAAGGTTGCGGAAGGAGAGTCGAGCCACACCTCGGCGGCGATCGCGGTGTCGCACGTATCGATGGAGTGGGCATATTTGGCGACGAGGGACCTGATTTGGTCGGAGTCGCCCAGGGTTGCAGCGGAACGCGCTGCGGCGGCTTCGGCCATGATTTTTTCGATGGCGTCGGGATTGCGTGGGAGTTTTTCGCTGAGGAATTTGACGCCAGTATCGGTGATGAGGAAATCGTCTTCGATGCGGACGCCAAGATTTTCTTCGGGGATGTAGACGCCGGGCTCGATGGTGACGACCATGCCGGGCTGGAGTGGTTTGCAAGGCGCGCCGGGGTCGTGGACGTCGAGGCCGATACCGTGGCCGAGGCCGTGAATGAAGTATTGGCCGAGTGGTTTGCCGTGGAGGTCTTTGCCGTGGGAGTTGATGTAGTTGTAGGCGATGTTGAACAGGCCGTCTTTTTCAGTGCGGCAGAAAATGGCGCCGGGCTTGATGGCAGCGATGGCGGCGTTTTGCGCGCCGAGAACGATGTCGTAAATTTCGCGCTGGCGCGGAGTGAATTTTCCGTTGGCGGGGATAGTGCGGGTGATGTCGGCAGAGTAGCCGGAATACTGCGCGCCAACATCGAGGACGACGATGTCGCCGTCCTGAATTTTGCGGTCGAGACGGTCGTAATGGAGCGCGGTGGAATTCGGGCCGGCGCCGACGATCGGGGCGTAGCCTTCAGATTCGGAGCCGCCCATGGCGTGGACTTCAACCATTTTTGCGGCGACCTGATATTCAAGGAGGCCGGGGCGCATCATTTTCATGGCGGCGATGTGGGAGTCGAGAGAGAGGTCGATGGCTTTTTGGAGGAAGACGATTTCGCCGGAGGATTTAATTTGGCGCAGCGCTTCGATCTGGGTGCGGATGTCTTTAAGTTTTGCTTGAGGCGCGACGAGGGCGAGCCATTCGGTGACGGCCTTTTCGTGCGGGAAGCCGCCGAGTTCCTTGCGGTAAGGGAGGATTGTGTAGATGTCCGAATAGGATTTGGCGAGATGTTCCACGACAGAGCGCATTTCGGAAAAAGGTTTTACGGTGGAGAAGCCTGTGACGGCCGCGATGTCGGGATCGGAAGGGGACTTGCGGGCGCCGTTCCATTTTTCTTCGTCGGGATTCTTGGGCGGGAGGAAGAGAATTTCGCTCGGCGTGTCCGGGGCGGAATTATTCTTTGCAGGGAGAATGATGAGGCCGGCACCTTCTTCATTGTGGCCGGTGAGGTAGTAGAAATCGTATTCCTGAGAAAAAATGTAGGTTTGCAGGACTTCTTCGCGGCCGGTGAAGCCCCAGAAGATGATTGGGGCGTCAACTTGAGCGGCGAGGGCGGCGCGGCGAGCGGCGTAGGTGGCGTTGGGTTCGCGTTCGCGGCGCTGCTGGGCGGCGGCAAGTGTCGCAGAACTGAGAAGCAGAGCCAGCGCGAAAAATACGCGGATACGACACGAACAGATCATTCCGTCACCTCATTGTGCGATATGGCGGCGCAACGCGAACGTTGGATTGTACCCGACTTTGGGCGGAAGCCGAAGTTGCGAACAAGCGCGTTGACGGGGAGTGACGGTGAGACTAGGCTAAAGCCCTCTCCCGGAAATTTCAGACGGCGGCGAGGTGTGAAAATGCGCGGAGTGGCTGCGGCGTTCGGCGTGATGCTGCTTTGTGGTTTGGCGGCGCGAGGACAGGAAGGACATCGTCACGAATTGAGCGAAGAAGAAGTGGGGTCCGTACATTTTGCAACGACGTGCAGCGTGGGGATGAGCGAGGCGGCGAAGGCGGAGTTTGACGCGAATTTCAACAAGGCGGTAGCGCTGCTCCATTCGTTCCAATATGAGGATACGCGGGCGGCGTTCGAAAAGATCGCACGTGAGAATCCGCGGTGTGCCATGGCGGAGTGGGGCGTTGCGATGTCACATTTCCACGGGCTCTGGCGCAGCGGCGATTTCGCAGCCGGAAGCTTGGCCATCGGGAAAGCGCAACAGATTGCGAAGGCGAACGCGGCCACTTCGGAGCGGGAGAAGGGCTATATCGAGGCGTTGGCGGCGGTTTATTCAGACGAGAAACTGGACTATGGAGCGCGGGGCGCGGCATTTGAAAAGAAGATGGGCGAGCTGGCGGCGGCGAATCCGACGGACACGGAGGCGCAGATATTCCATGCGCTGTCGCTGAAGTTGTCCGCGTCACCGTTGGATAGGACATTTTCAAACGAAAAAAAATGCGGCGGGATATTGGAGCCGATTTTCAAGGAGCAACCACACCATCCGGGCGTGGCGCACTACATTATTCATTGCTACGACAATCCGGTGCTGGCCCAGGATGGGCTGGGAGCGGCGAGGTTGTACGCGAAGATTGCGCCGGGTTCCGCGCACGCGAATCATATGCCGTCACATATTTTTACAAGAGTGGGATCGTGGGATGAATCGATCGCGTCGAACATGAAATCGGCAAAGATCGCGGCGGCGCAGGAGAAGGTTTCGAAGAACGGCGAAGCGCGCGACCAGCGACTGCACGCCATGGACTATCTGGAGTATGCGTACCTGCAAACCGGACAGGTAGAGAAAGCAAAAGCGATACTAGACCAGATGCGAGGCTTCGACGAGGTGCAGGGATTGACGCTGACGGGAAACTACGCGACAGGCGCGATTCCGGCACGATATGCAATCGAACTCAAGAACTGGGATGAGACGCTGAAGCTGGAGCCGATGACGAGCGGCGTGCCGTGGGCGAGAGCCCTGGTCTGGGAGGCGATTGGAGAGGGTAGCGCGATGTCCGGGAAATTGGAACGGGCAGCGCTGGCGGAGAAAAATTTGGCGGAACTCCGAGACGAGGCAGAGAAGAAGAGCCAGTACTGGTCAAAGCAAATTGAAGTGCAGCGCCTCGAAGTAAGCGCAGTGCTGGCAGGGCAGAGGGGGAAGCGGGACGAAGCCATGGAGGCAATACGGGCGGCAGTCAAACTCGAGGAGAGCATGGACAAGGACGCCGTGACTCCAGGGCCGGTGACACCTGCACGCGAGATGCTGGCGGGGATGCTGATGGGGCGAAAGCGGGACAAGGAAGCGCTTGCGGAATACGAGGTGGTACTGAAGGTTGCACCGAAGCGGTTTAACGCCTTGTACGGAGCGGCAGTGGCGGCCAACCGATCAGGGAATGATTCGGCGGCGGTGCGATATTTCCGCGAACTGACGGAAACGGCGAAGAGCGAGGAACGCTTCGAAGTGAGAGCAGCGCGAGCGAAGCTGGCGGAAATGGCGAAGTTTGGCGGGAAAACATAACCGGGTCGGAGGCGTTCGTTTGAAGAGACTCATTTCCGTTGTTCTGACTGCTTCTGTTGTCATGAGTCTGACGGATCAAGACGAGGCGCATCCGATGTTGTGTTGCAGGCCAGCGCTTTCGCTTTTATGAATCGGTTTGCCGATGGGTTGCGACTGCCTTCGGAAGATGACAAGGAAGTTTACGGAACTGAATGGAAGAAGCCGGAGAAGGCGGGAAATCGACGCTGCTTTTCCGAACAGGAGACTGAGTCGGAGGATTTCTGCCGAAACTAGAAGCCGGGGGCGCCGGAGGCGGCAGGGCGCATTTCGGGGGCGTTGACGCCGAAGCGGACATGGGCGAAGTAGGTTTGGCCGAGGGACATGCAGCCGGTGTAGAGATAGCCCCAAACGAAGAGTAAGAGGAATGGGATGGTAGCGTAGTTTTCGTTGGCGATGGCGTAGGCGACGGTTCCGGCGAAATAGATTCCCAGAAAAATTTCAGCGAACGGCATCCAACCGGCCTTGTTTCTGTACGTCTTGGCTACGAATGTGCCCTTCTTGCCTTCGATTTTAAATTTGGGTGTGCGGGCAAATTCGGTTTTCTTGCCGACGATGGCTTCGAGGACGGCTTGTGCGTTTCGAATGGAGATGCCGATGCCGACAGCCATGACGAACGGCATGTAGAAGAAAGTGCGCCACCAGGTTTTGGGGCGTATTTCTTTCTGCGCGACGAGATAAAAGCTGGAGATGGAGCAAGTGGAGGCGAGAAAGAGCGGGAGGTCGATGACGAGCATCTGGAACCAGCCCTGGTAGAAACGGACGATCATGACGGGAAGAAGAGTGACGGAGAAAACGACCATCAGCGGATAGCTGATGTTGGCGGTGAGATGGAAGAAGGCTTCGGCTTTGACGTGCCAGGGCGCGTCGGATTTGAAAACTTTCGGCAGAATTTTCTTTGCCGTTTGCATGAGGCCTTTGGCCCAGCGCGCTTGTTGGGCTTTGAAGCCATTCATGTCGACGGGTAGTTCGGAGGCGCATTCGATGTCGGGGAGATAGAGAAATTTCCAGCCGCAGAGTTGGGCGCGGTAGGAAAGATCCGTGTCTTCGGTGAGTGTGTCGTGCTCCCATCCACCGGCAGCGTCGATGGCGGCGCGGCGCCAGACGCCGGCGGTGCCATTGAAATTAAAGAAAGTGCCGCGGCGGGAACGGGCGCCGTGTTCGACGACGAAGTGGCCGTCGAGAAGGATTGTTTCGACTTGGGTGAGAAGTGAATAGTCACGATTTAAATAGGTCCAGCGGGTCTGGACCATACCGATGTTCTTTCCCGCTTCGCCGTTGAGGAAATAGGGAACAGTGCGGCGGAGGAAGTCGGGTTCGGGAATGAAGTCAGCGTCGAAAATGGCGACGAATTCGCCGCGGGAAGTCTTTAGACCGTTTTCGAGGGCACCGGCTTTGTAACCTTCGCGGTTTGTGCGGTGAATGTAGGATATGGGCATGCCCGCGGTGGCGTGACGATCGACGCACGCTTTAGCGACTTCACAAGTTTCGTCGGTGGAATCGTCGAGAACCTGAACGTCGAGAAGTTCACGAGGATAATCGAAACGGGAGATGGCCTCGACGAGGCGCTCGATGACGTAGCGTTCGTTGAAGATGGGGAGCTGGATGGTGACGCGAGGCCACTCGTGGATTGGCGGTGGTGGGCCGGGGACGTTTTTGCGGTATTTGTAGTAGTCGTAGACGAGCCAATAGCGATGAAGACCGTAGCCGGCGAGGATAACGAGGATGATGAAGTAGGGAATCATCATCGCTAGGTCGAAGGCATTGGCGTGATAAACGCCAGTGAAGGTACGGTCGGTGAGCTTGTGCCAGTAGCGGCTTACGCCATTTTGAGACAGGAAGAGAAGAGTATTGAGCAAGACCATGGGCGCCACAGGGAAGTCTGATTATAAGGGGAGAGATGCTGCGGGCAAAATGAACAGATTGCGGGCGCGGATGAAGTGGAGCAGGATGAAGAGACAATGAGCCCGGCCGAGGGAGCGTTCCGCGATGGAGCAGCACAAGCGCAATTTTTTGAAACGTTTTGCAGGGTTGGCAATCGGGGCTGGGATAGCCGTGCCCAGTGCAAGCCCAGTCTGGTTACGTGGGGAAGAACCAGACGAGGACGTAGCGCCATCAGAAGACCTGATGCGCGAGCACGGGGTACTGAACCGGATTTTGCTGATTTACGAACACTACGAAGGCGGGTTGCGAGCCGGCAAGGCGGATCTGGATACCACGCCGCTGCGGGAATCGGCAGAGATCATCCGCGACTTTATCGAGAACTACCATGAAAAGCTGGAGGAAGACCATCTGTTCCCACGTTTTGAGAAAGCGAACAAGCTGGCCGACCTCACGGGAACACTGCGATTTCAGCACAAGGCGGGGCGGCGATTGACCGAACGAATTCTCGCTCGCAGTGATGCGAAAGTCTGGAAGGATTCCAGTAACCGGATGGAAGTAGCAAGCGCGCTGGCTGATTTTATTCGCATGTACCGGCCGCATGAGGCGCGCGAGGACACGGTGCTTTTTCCGGCGCTGCGGTCGATTATCTCGGCCCATGAATATGCGGCTCTTGGCGAAGACTTCGAATCTCTGGAACACAAGCTTTTCGGCAAAGAAGGATTCGAAGGCGTGGTTGAACGGGTCGCAGGAATCGAGAAACGAATCGGTATTTATGAACTGTCACAATTCACGCCGAAAAGTTGATGCATAATTCTGCCGCGCAAATGGCGGAACAAATTCCTGCAAAAATCGAGAAAAGAGCGCGATTGAAAGAAATCGCGGCGGCATTTTTGCGGCTGGGCTTCACCGGATTTGGCGGCGCGGCGGCGCACATCGCGATGATGGAGCAGGAGTTTGTGCAGCGGAGGAAGTGGCTGATGCGGGAAGATTTTGTCGATCGCGTGGGAGCGGTGAGTTTGCTGCCCGGGCCGAGTTCGACGGAACTGGCGATTTATTTGGGTGAATTGCGCGGCGGGTTGGCCGGATTATTGATTGCGGGGTGTTCGTTTATTTTGCCGTCGGCGGTTTTGGTGGGATTGCTGGCCGTGGCTTATCAGAAGTATGGAACCGTGCCGCAGATTGAAGCGGTTCTGTTTGGCGTCAAACCGATTGTGGTGGCGTTGATTTTTCAGGCGGTGTGCTCGCTCGCGCGGGTGGCGGTGAAATCGGTGGAGATGGCGTTTTTGGTGGCGGTGGTGCTTGGGTTGGCTGCGTTGCACGTTTCGGCGATCGCGCTGTTGATTGGGACGGGCGTGGCGTGGATCGTGACAGAGCGATTTAGCGGGAAGAGCGGAGCGGCGAAAACGGCCGGCGGAATCTTGGCGCAGGGCGGGGCTGCCGCCGCGGTTTCGACTGCTTCCACTGTCTCTGTCCCGACCCTTACTGGCGTCTTTTTGTATTTCTTGAAAGTGGGTGCAGTGCTGTTTGGGAGCGGGTACGTTTTGTTGGCAGTGCTGCGCGCGGATTTAGTTGAGCATTTGCGGTGGCTGACGGAAAAGCAGTTGATCGATGCGATTGCGGTCAGTCAAGGAACGCCGGGGCCATTTTTTACGGTGGCGACGTTTGTGGGGTACGTGATTGCGGGGTGGAAAGGCGCGGTGCTTGCGACGATTGGAATGTTTTTGCCTGCATTTGTTTTTGTGGCGGCGACGGCGAAATATCTGGCGAAATTGCGGAAGTCGCCGATGGCCGGCGCATTTTTGGATGGAGTGAACGCAGCGGCGGTGGCGTTGATGGCGTTTGTGGGATGGCAGTTTGCGCGGGAAACGATGCTAAGTGTACCGGCAATTGTTATTGCAGTGATCGCAGCGGTGTTGCTGCTGCGATTTAAGGTAAATTCAGCGTGGCTGGTTTTAGGCGGGGCGTTCGCGGGAATTGGATTGCGGTTGGCGCATTTGGGATAACGGAACCAGGCCGGCGGTTGCTGCACGTCGAATTGTGATGACCGATCAATCGAAGAGGGCACGACATATCGTGCCCTACGTGTTTAACAGCCTATCGAAATCAAACAATCAGAGCGATTTTGCCGGACGCGCCAGAGGCGAGGACGTCGATGTGCGCTTGTGGAGCGTCTTTGAGGGGCAGCTCTTTGCCGACGACAGGTTGGAGAGTTCCATTTTCGAGGCCTGCGCCGATGGCGGCAAAGATCGGTGCGAGTTCCGCTTCCGTAACGGCCCAAAGGGTGAAGCCACGGACTGCGCTGCGGCGAAGCATGATGTCGCGCGGATTGATGGTGATTTCACCGCGATTGCCAATGACGATGACGCGGCCGTTGACGGCGAGCATTTTAAGATCGGCGGAAAGATTTACGTTGGCGAGCATTTCCAGCACCACGTCGACTCCGCGGCCAGCGGTGGCTTTCATGATTTCGTCCGTGTAAGCGGGCTTGCTGTGATCGAAAACGTGGTGAGCGCCTTCGCGGCGCACCAGCTCGAGACCTTTCGCAGTGCCTGCGGTGCCGAAAACGGTGAGCCCCATGGCGCGGGCCATTTGTGTGGCGGCGGTGCCAACACCTCCGCTGGCACCGTGAATGAGAACGGTTTCAGACCGTTGGGCTTGCGCGGAGTTGTGCAACGCGAAATAGGCAGTGGCATAGGGAACGAAGACGGCCGCGCCCTGCGCAAAGCTGATTTTTGGCGGCAGCGGCTGAAGCTGGTTTTCGAGAACGAGCGTGTATTCCGCGTAGGCTCCGGTGATTGTCTTTGCGGTGTAAACGCGGTCGCCCGGTTTTACTTTTGTCACGCCCTCGCCGATGGCTTCGACGGTTCCGGCGGCGTCCGAGCCAGGGGTGTAGGGAAGCGGCGGTTTAACGGCGTATGTGCCGGCGCGCATGTAGGTGTCGTACGGATTGACGCCAGCGGCGTGAACGCGGACGAGAACTTGTCCTGCGGCGGGTTTAGGCGTAGGGATTTCGTCGAGTTTCAGCTGCTCTGGACCGCCGAAGGCATGGACTTGGATGGCTTTCATCGTGACACTCCCCGAGATTGAGATAGTTCCATAAAGATGCCGCGCTGAAGCGCGGCGCTACAAAAGCCGGAAGATCTAAAAATGGTCGTCGCCTGCGATAGCGTGTTTTGTTTCAACCACGCCGGAGGCCTGGCCCCACGCGGTTGTTTGCCAGTTGTCTTTCTTTCCTTTTGCCTGGGGAATCCACGGCGGCAACGGCTGCATAAGGTAACTTGCGAGCGCGAAGATGTAAGGCTCATACATGCCGCGAAGTTCGGCGAGGCGGCGATCAGCGGCTTCTCCGTCGAGCAGCTTCAATCCGTGCTGTGCGAGAGTATCGCGGATGCGAAGGAGATCGGCGGCAGGGAGACGATCCTGTGGAAGCGTCACTGGCGGTGTGCCAAAGACTTGCGAGAGATCGACGACGGCGTGGCGGGCAATGGCAAAAGTGAGTTCGGCCTGGCGTTCGCAGGCGCCTTCGATGCCGACGAGGACCAGGGCGCAGCTATCCAGAATTGCAGTGAGCGAGGCGATCCAGGATTGATTGTCGTGCTGCGAACGGAAGTACGCAAGCACGGGATATGAGAGATGGCTTTCCATCAGCTCGGCGGACCATCGCTCCCAGTCTTTCAATAGTTCTTGCAGGGCGTTCTGGCCACTCTTGTAGCTGTGGCGGCGCAGGAGTTCGCCGGCACTGGGCGGTGTGCCTGCGCGGGAATCGAGCAGAGAGATGTCGACTTCGCGTTTGGAGAAAGAGCCGTAAATGAATGGGAGATAGCCGATGACGGCCGCGAGGAATCCGAAACCGAAGCCGGCTTCGCTGACGACAAGGGCGCGGGCGAGGTGAGTGCGAGGCAGGACGTCGCCGAGACCGAGGGTGAAAAAGGTGGTGCCGCTGAGATAAATGTCGGTGGCGAAGCCGGGATGGCCGCCGGCAATGTTTACGGCAGAGCCTGCGCCATATTGCATCAAACCGAAGCCAAAAACGAGCCCGACGGCCCAAACCGCGACCAGGAGCAAAAGCGAGAGTGGGCCGTAGAAGCCGAGGAGCGCTTCACGCGTTTTTCGCTCGGAAATCAAACAGATGAGGGCGCCCCAGGCGCCCCAGGTGGTTTTGAAAAAAAGCCGGGTGAGACGAAATTTGCGAGTGACGCGGCGCGGCAGAATGATCGCCTCGAACGCGTCCCAAAGAACGATAAGAAAGATGGCAAAGCCGGCCGCGAAGGCACCCGGAGCGGGAATCATGTGCGCATTGTACTCGCTAAGCTGGGCGCGGAGAAACGGGGCTCAGGATTCAAGCTTGGCGGACACGGAGATTTCCGCTTTGAAAAGTTTCGAGACAGGGCAGCCGGTTTCGGCGTTTTTCACGGCGGTGTCAAACTTTGCTTTGTCCGCGCCGGGGATCTTGGCGACGAGGTCGAGGTGGCTCTTGGTGATGGAGAAGCCGTCGCCGACTTTTTCCAGGGAGACGGTGGCGGTGGTTTCGAGTTTGGTCGCGGTCAGGCCCGCTGCGCCGAGTTGAGCGGAAAGTGCCATGGTGAAACAACCGGCGTGGGCAGCCGCGAGGAGTTCTTCAGGGTTGGTGCCGACGCCATTTTCGAAACGAGTGCTGAACGAATATTGCGTTTGCTTGAGCACGCCACTGTCGGTGGAGATGGAGCCTTTGCCGGATTTCAAGTCGCCCGACCAAACTGCGGAAGCTTTGCGTTGCATGAAGAATCTCCTGTCTTAAAATGACGCTGTCTTGTCTCTGCATTCGATTCGAGTGCGGCTCGAATAGATACATTGAATCTTAGTGAACTCCCTACCACTTATGAAAGACGAAAAAAAACGCCATGCAGATGCAAGCGAAACCTGCCGCGTAATTCCATCGAAGTTTCTCGCCGAGGTAGGTAATGGAAAAGACGGCGAAGACGGCGAGGGAGATGACTTCCTGGATGGTCTTGAGCTGGGCGGCGCTGAATTCATAGGAACCGATGCGATTTGCCGGGACTTGAAAACAATATTCGAAGAAAGCAATGCCCCAGCTAGCGAGAATAACTTTCCAGAGCGCTTCGCCGCGGTATTTCAGGTGTCCGTACCAGGCAAAGGTCATGAAAATGTTGGAAATAGTCAGAAGAAGGATCGTGCGCACGAGAAGTCCACTCCTATGAGCCGAAAGTTTGACGTGAGAACATGAAAATGGGTTCCGCGCGAGGACAAGCGCGATGGATTCAGGCGCAGCGGCCGTTTTCTGGTCTGCAAATTCACTAAAGGTTGAGGGAAAGGGAGACGAGACCCGGAGGTGTGGCGGCGGGGAGTGGCGGGAGTTTGGAGCGATCGATTTTGTTGTAGAGCGTGTCGCGTTCGACTGGGACACGCCCGGCGGCGTGGATGAGGCGTTCCAGTTCGTTGCGCGGCGTGAATTCAGAGGTTTTTGCGCCGGCGTCGTGATAAATCTTTTCTTCCACAACGGTTCCATCGAGATCGTTGGCACCGAAGCGAAGTGCAATTTGCGCGATGCTGGGCGTGAGCATGATCCAATACGCCTTGATGTGCTCGAAATTGTCGAGCAGCAGGCGTGAGACGGCGATATTGCGGAGATCGTCGTAACCGGTTGGCTTAGGAATGTGCGAGAGCGCCGTGTTGTCCGGATGAAACGCGAGCGGAATAAAGGCGACGAAGCCGCGCGTGATGTCCTGCAGTTCGCGGAGCTTGACGAGATGGTCGACGCGTTCTTCTTCCGTTTCGACGTGGCCGTAGAGCATCGTGGCGTTGGAATGGAGACCAGCCTCGTGAGTCTTGCGGGCGAGCGTCAGCCACATATTTCCGCTGACTTTATGGTCACAGATGATGCGTCGCACGCGCGGATGGAAGATTTCCGCTCCGCCACCCGGACACGAGTCGACGCCCGCGGTTTTCATCTTTTGCAGCGTTTCTTCGATGCTCAGCTTGGCGATTCGCGCGAAATAGTGGACTTCGACCATCGTGAAGGCTTTAAGGTGCACGTGCGGGTGACGCTTTTTTAGCCCGCTGATGAGTTCAAGAAAATATTCGAAGGGCAGGTCGGGATGCAGGCCGCCAACGATGTGAAATTCAGTCGCGCCTTCCCGGACGCCCTCGTCGGCGCGCTGATAGATTTCGTCGAGGGCGTAAGTGTAGGCGCCTGGCGAGTTCGGATCGCGGCCGAACGCGCAGAGCTTGCAGTGGGCAACGCAGACGTTGGTCGGATTGATGTGACGATTGACGTTGTAGTAGGTGACGTTGCCGTGCTTCTTTTCCCGGACGTAATTGGCGAGCCAGCCGACGGCGAGAAGGTCGGGCGAGCGATACAGTCGGACGCCTTCGTCGAAGGAAAGGCGTTCGCCCGCGCGGACTTTGTCCGCAATGGGCTTCAGTCGCTGGTCGCTTAGAGTCAGTTCACTCATTTCAAATCCGTCGAAAAGTTCACACGTTCATACACGCCAGAGCGCGGCTGCGGCGCCCCAGAACAAAAAGAACGAAATACTAATATAACCGTTCAGGGTGAAAAACGCAGCGTCCAGCTTGCTCAAATCGTTCGGCTTGACGAGAGAGTGTTCGTACGCGAGTAGCGCGGCGACGACGACGATTCCTATCCAAGCCGGCCAGGGAAGCGCGAAGCTGGCAGCGAGCCAGGCAAGCAGAGCGATGACACCGACGTGCATCACGCGAGCGATCCAAAGGGATGCAGCGATGCCAAAGCGCTTCGGAATTGAATAGAGGCCGGCAGACCGATCAAAGGCGACGTCTTGGCAAGCGTAGAGCACGTCAAAGCCTGCGACCCAGAGCGTAACCGCGGCGCAAAGAATGAGCATGCGAAGGTCGAGATGTCCGGTGACAGCGATCCAAGCGGCGGCAGGAGAGACGCCTAGTGCGAAACCCAGAAAGAGATGGGAGAAGTTAGTGAAACGCTTGGTGAAGGAGTAGAAGAAAAGAATTGCGAGCGCGACAGGAGAAAGCTTTAGCGCGAGGGGATTCAATTGCCATGCGGCGAGGACGAAGACGGCGACGGCGGCGAAAGTGAAAATCCAGGCGAAACCCATATTCAACGCACCGGTGGCCAGGGCCCGCATTTTGGTGCGCGGATTCTCCTTGTCGTAGCGAAGGTCGGCGATGCGGTTGATGGTCATAGCGGCGGAGCGGGCGGAGACCATGGCGACCACGATCCACAGAACCTGGCGGAGGGAGGGCCAGTCGTGCGACGTGAAGCGCGCGGCGAGTAGCGCTCCCGTTAGCGCGAAGGGTAGCGCAAAAACAGAGTGTTCGAACTTGATCATTTCGAGAACAGTGCGGATTCGTCCGGCCATGGCTGCCTCAGGCTTCCGCTTTCTTCGCTTCGGAATGCGAACCGGTCCAGCGGTACATCTGATCCTGAGGAAGGCCAATTTGCGCAAGCACGCGGCAAACGTATTGCGTTACGAGATCGTCGATTGTTTTTGGCTGATGATAGAAGGAAGGGACCGCAGGCATGACGACCGCGCCGGCAGCTTGTGCCCGCATCATATTTTCGAGGTGAATGCGGCTGAAGGGCGTATCGCGAATGCAGAGAATAAGCTTGCGGCCTTCCTTGAGCGCAACGTCGGCGGAACGCGAGACGAGATCGTCGCAGGAACCGTTGGCGATCGCGGAGAGGCAGCCCATTGAGCAGGGAACGACGAGCATGGAGTCTACTTCGTGGCTGCCGGAAGCAATGGATGCACCGACGTCTTTGTTTGGAAGGACTTCGATTTTTGAATGGGACTTGCCGAGCAATCTTGCAGGGAGTTGTTTCAGGTCGCCGCTGGCAATTCCGAGTTCCTCGGAGAAAAGCCGCTGACCGGTTTCGGTGACGACGAGATGAATTTTTCCGACGCGGGAATCCTCGGCGAGCAGCTGCAATGCTTTTTGCGCAAGCAGAGCGCCGCTAGCGCCGGTCACACCCAGAGTTACGACTTGTACCTTGGTCTGGCTCATGTTGGAGCGCGGAGAAACCCAGTTTCGCAGTGGTGGAAACGCAAGTCAAGACGGGCGCAACGAAGCGAGGGTGATAGAATTTGCTGCGGCTAAAGAGCTTATGGAACCACGGGAACTTTTGAAAATATTGCAACGGGTGAAAGAAAAGAAGCTTTCGCCGGAAGAAGCTCTGCGGCGAGTGAAGCATCTTCCGTTTGAAGATTTGGATTTTGCAAAGGTGGACCATCATCGCGCGCTAAGGCAGGGATTTTCCGAGGTCGTTTTTGCCAAGGGGAAGACGACAGGTCAGGTTGCCGAAATCGTGAAGGCGATGTTAAGGAAGAAAGACTCGCGTCATAACGTTTTGATTACGCGAGCCGATGTGAAAGCTTTTGCGGCCGTGAAACGGATTTCGAAGGGCGCGAAATTCCATCCATTGTCCGGCGTGATCACCATCGAACGAAATGGAGCGAAGACGGGAAAGGGAACCATCGTCGTCGTGTCGGCCGGAACGAGTGACATTCCCGTGGCGGAAGAGGCATTGCTTACGGCGCGAATTATGGGAAATGATGCCGAACATCTCTATGACGTCGGCGTGGCCGGAATACACCGGTTGCTGCAACACAAAGACAAATTAGCGCATGCGCGTGTGATTATTTGCGTCGCCGGCATGGAAGGCGCGCTGCCCAGCGTTGTTGGCGGACTGGTGGCGGTCCCGGTGATTGCAGTGCCGACGAGCGTGGGTTATGGCGCGAGTTTTGGCGGCGTGGCGGCGCTATTGGGAATGCTGAACTCGTGCGCGTCGAACGTGACGGTCGTGAATATTGATAACGGATTTGGCGCGGCTTGCGTGGCTTCGTGCATCAATCGATTGTAAGGATAACCAATGAACGCGCGTCGCGATGACCGGAATGGCAGCTCGATGGGTCGAATTCTAGCCAACGCTCGCTGGTATTGGGTTAGTTGGATTTGGCGTGTTGTTTCTGAGGAATGGCGTTTCCGATGTATAAGACTTTCAACTTTCGTTTCGGAACATCGTCGACCGCATATCCTGCCGCGTGGATAGGTTTGGGAATGCTTTTCTTGTTCTGATTCGCGGACGCAGAGGCGAGCGGCTACTCGTTTTTGAGCACGACTTTCATCACGCCGACTTCTTGCGCGGAGCAAATTGCTTCAGTCGCTTGGTCGAGCCGAAGAGTTTTTGTGATGAGGGGCGTTGGGTCAACCTTGCCGGATTTCAGCTGGCTGATCGCTTCCCTAAATGGGCCGCAGCGGGAACCGATTAGGTTTAGTTCCTTTACGACGATCGGCCAGGTTTCGACGGGTGCTGCGCCGTGGAATGTAGACTTCAAGACTAGCGTTCCGCGTGGTTCGGTCATTTCCAGCGCCAGACGCAGACCACTCGGCGAACCGGTTGCTTCGATGACCAGGGCGCAGGAGTCACGGAGTTTCGTATGGTCGCGATCGTCGCCATGGATTTTTCTGATTTCGATGCCGGCGGGCCGTGCGAGCAGCAATTTTTGCGAGTGCTTTCCGTACATCACGACGCGGGGAAGTTTCGTTCGCAGTACGCGCGCGATCAATTGGGCTAGTTTGCCGTCGCCGAGCACGGCGGCGCCGCGAAATTTGCTGACGTCAACCTGAATGAGGATTTCGCAAGCGGCCGCGAGTGGCTCGACAAAGACAGCTCGGTCGTCATGGATTTTGTCCGGGAGCTTGTGGAGATTGACGAGTGGTAACGAGAGGTATTCGGCGAAAGCGCCATCGTGGCCAAGAATGCCAAGAACGGTGCGACGCGCGCAATGCGTTTTCAGGCCGCGTTTGCAAAAACTGCAGACCGGCTGAAATCCGAGAGAAACGCAAGATATGTTGATTCCGCCGACAACGCGTTTGCCGATCCATGCCTTCTTCACTGCGGGGGCAACGCCCGCCACGTCAGCAACTTCTCCCACAAATTCATGGCCGGGAATTCCATGAAAGCCATGATAGCCACGAAGAATTTCAACGTCTGTGTTGCAAATCCCGGCCAGACGCATGCGCACCAGCGCCCATCCACGACGCAACTTCGGCAGTGGGGCCGTAATTTGCTTCAGCGCACCGTTTTGCACGCGGAACGCGCACATTGTTTTCGGGAGATCGCTCATTGCAGAGCGGCGGCAAGCGCGGAAACCAGGTCTGTTTCCTGGTCTTCAAAGACCGTTCGAAGGTCGACCACAACGTGATCATCTTCGATGCGCGCGATGACGGGAACTCCACTGCTGCGACGAAGACGCTTTTCCAGGTCGGCGGCAGAATGGCGTTCGCTGCGAATGTGAAAGACGGGGCTGCGAAGGCTCTGCGTCGGCGTGGAGCCTCCGCCGGCCAGCGATTCACCTTCGACCAATTCGATTTTTAAGCCCGCAGATGGCAAGTGCGGCCGAAGCTCTTTCAAGAAGCTATCGGCGCGCGAAGCGAGTTCCGCCGGAGAAGCGCGAAGCATGCGAAGCGCAGGAATCTCGTCGATGGCGTTGCGCAGGTAAGCGCTCAATGTGGCTTCGAGTGCGCAAATTGTGAGCTTGTCCACGCGAAGAGCGCGGAACAACGGGTGGCGGCGAACTTTCTGCACCAATTCCGTTTTGCCAGCAATGATTCCTGCCTGCGGACCGCCGAGGAGTTTGTCGGCACTAAAGATCACCAGCGACACACCAGCTTCTACGCTGTTTCGAACGGTAGGCTCCTCAATACCGAAGGGCGACAGGTCCAGAAAACAACCGGAGCCGAGGTCTTCAACGACGGGCAAGCCTTTGTTTCCGCCGAGTGCCACCAGATCCGCGAGGCTGGGCTTCTCCGTAAAACCGCTCATCTGGAAATTCGACGGATGGACGCTCAAGAGAACGCGCGTGTGTTCGTTGACCGCTTTTTCGTAGTCTTCGAGTTTTGTGCGATTCGTGGTGCCAACCTCACGGAGAATCGCACCGCTTTCGGCCATGATCTCCGGGATGCGAAAGCCGTCGCCAATTTCGATGAGTTCGCCGCGAGAGACGATGGCTTCTCCGCCCTTAGCCAACGCCGACAGGACCAGTAGCACGGCCGCGGCACAATTGTTGACGACGATCGCGGACTCTGCGCCGGTTAAGCGTTCGATCAGGTGCGACGTGTGGACATCGCGCTTGCCGCGCGCCCCCGCTTCCAGGTCATATTCGAGATTCGAATAGCGCGTTGCGGAGCGGCGAATTTCTTCGGCGGCGGCCTGCAGAAGCGGCGCGCGGCCGAGATTGGTGTGAAGGATTACGCCGGTCGCGTTGATAACGGGCACGAGTGAGTGCGAAAGAATGCGTTCAACTTCGTCCGCGATGGCCGACTCGAGTTCTTCCCGGCGCAAAGGCAAAACGCGAATCGGATGGGCTCCGGTTATGCGCTCACGAAGCTCAGCCAGGGCGGCGCGGGTGACTTCCACAACGAGACGGCGGTCAACACTGCGAGACAAGCTCGACAAGCGCGCTCCGTTGAGGAGTTCATCCACGCCGGGAATCTGGCGCAGGAGCTGCGCCTTTTCCGCCGAGAGGTCGCGCTTGGGACGGCCATCCATGGAGTTATTGGAGCATAGAGACGGAGGGGGTCGCAATCAGCCCCCTGCCCATTGGTACAGGTGACGCGCCGGGCGGGGCAGTATAGATTCTGCATCTCGAAAAACACGGGCCGTTGACCCTCAGACGATGCGGCCCTAGCATTAAGAGGCGAGGCGGCGTCCCCCTATGGCCACCATTGACGAAGATCTCGGCCAAATCGAACGCGATATCCGGCAACTGAAGATCGAATATGACCAATTTTTCGGCGGAGGCAGGAAGCGTCCGCCGACGGAAATTGAATGGCGCATCGATCTGTTGATGAAAAAATATGCGGAGCGCGGCGGAGATTTGAAGTCGGCACAACGATTCCGCTTTACGAACCTCAGCCAGACCTACGCAAAGTACAAAGACATATTTCGCAAAAAGGTAAAACAAAAAGAAGAAGGAACCGTGCAGCGGCATTTCGGTGCGGCGGCAAAGGCAATTGAAGCCGAGCGAGCACGGCGCGCGCTCGAGGAAGAAACGGCGGGCCGGGGCGCAGCGGGTCGCGCGCAAGACCAGAGTGCAGAGGGCGCCGCGTTTCGAATGATATGTTCGGAACCGGAACGGGAATCGGAAAAAGTGAACAAGCTCTACCAGGCTTTGATCACGGCGAAGCAGCGCGCGGGCGAAGAGATTGGCAAGCTGACGCCGGAAGGGTTTGCGGAATTTGTCCGGAAGAAAACGAAACACCTTCAGCAGGAAAAGAACTGCACCGAAGTCGAATACATCGTGGAAATCGTTGGCGGGCAAGCGAAGCTTAAAGCGCTTGTGAAGGCCTAGCGACCCGCCGGTTGGCGTGGATCAAATCTATAGAGCAGAGACCATGTGAGCGACGGCGTCGTCGAAGCTTTGCTTTCCGTCAAGGTACGGTTGCCAGTACTCGGTGAGGACTCGCAGATAGTCTTGCCAACCGCGTTTATATAGACCTTCCCTTACCGCGTACGGGACATAACCGGTCTTTGGGGCGCCTTGTTCATCAAAGACCGCCGGCCGAATCACTTCGCCAGTTGTGTAGAACAGGAGCGCGTGCCACAAGTCGCGTGGAACCGGTTTGTCGCGCTGGCGGCACTCCCGCATGATGGCATTCTGTACGTTGTCAGAAATTCCGTGTGAGGCTTCGTGGAAGAGAATTTCAAGCGCTTCGGGTCCCTGGTTGCGCGGGTCGGTGCTGGAAACCGTGAGTCGGAGCGGATCGAGCGTCGTGTAAGCTCCGGCGGCATTCGAGTAGATGCTGACGTCGACCCGGATTCGGTCCTGTGGCCAGTCGGTCTGATAAATTTCCGCAAGCCGGTGAGAGAGGTCGACGCCGCTGCGGCGGACGAGAGGCGCCACACTGGAGATCCAACGGCGGTTCGCGCGATCGTGCTCGGGCCACAGGTGAGCCCGGTAGACGGCAGCGGCGCCGGTCAGAACCTCGGTTAATTTCTTGGGAAGTCCTGCGTCGCAAGTTTTCTTTTTGAGTCCCACGATGTCGTCACACGTTTCGAAATCGCCAAGCTGGTTCTTGATCAAAACCAAATCCAGCGCGACGAGCAAGTCCTTGCCGGCGTAGGTCTGGACATAGAAGGACACGGCCGCATCCCACGCTTTTTGCTCGGATGCAGAGAGGCTGGACGTTACGAGTACCGGTGCCGCACCGGGTGTGCGTTGCTGGCGCGCCTGGTAGTAGAGCGTGTGATGCAGGTTCAGCCAGAAGCCGCTGTGAAACTCGAAAACAGGGAGTGGCGTGCGCGAAAAGTCAGATTGCGCGGACGAGGCGCGCGGAATAAATATTAGAACGATCAGGACTATGCCAAGCTTGGTGGCCAGAGGAGCGCGCATGGAGCGAAATTGATGGTATCGCCAAAGCCATCGGCGGACAAATTTTTACAGCCGCAAGTGCGCGGATTGCCCAAGCCAGCGATTTAGAGCTTCCGGTTGATGTGGCTCAACCGGTTCTTCAAATCGAATGCCCATGCCGAGGCCCGGACTGACGTACATAACGCGCCCGCGGCTTTCCTAGGATTCCTCACCACGGCCTGGCACGACGCTGACGAGTTTCCTTGGGGGACCGGATTGATGTCGACGTAGCATCCGGTGCGACTGACATCACTTGTGCGCGCGGACAGGCGCGTGTCGCTTTCAACTTCCGTCAAAATGGCCACCAGAATCAGCGCGAAGCGGAGCGAGTTACGGCGGTTGGACATAACGTCCGGCATTTTCAGTTCTCATTGTACCGCCCAGAGACACTGAAGCTGGCGAACCGCTTCGGTTAAAAAGCGGTTCGATACCGGATGTCTGACCCAATCCTGTTTTGCCAGAAGGCTAGTGTTGAGAACTACTGACCGCCGCGCGTGACGCGAAACCGCCACGGTGGGCCGAAATTGCCTTCTACTTCACTTTGGGATCGTTTGCGTCGCCGATCGCGCCTTGATGATCGCCGGCGTGGGTCGCGCCGGACGAATCGCGGAAATACGAAACCTTGCCCGTTCGGGCGTAGATGGATGGGGTTGCAGACAGTTCGTACTGCGCCGGAGCGCCAACATCATTCGCGCCGACAATTACGTAGCGGAACGAGTATCCATTTTTCTTGCCTGCCGCTAAATCTACGTCCAACAGCCCAGCGGCGTCCGGCGTGGGTGCGCCTTTTTTCGATGCTCCAAGCTTGTCAAGGGACTCGGGCAAGCGCGAGTACGATTTACGATAGGTCTCGATGGCGGCCGCAATTTTGTTCAGCGACTCGAGAGCTTGTTGCTCGCTCGTAGAAATTTCCGCCTGATCCCACTCGACCTCCAGCGAAGGCAGGTCCAGCAGGAGAAGGCCGATGGACAAAACCTTCCATTCGCCATTTTCGCGAACCATTCCGAACAAGACATGGTGGGCTGCGCCGGTATCGGGATCGGAAGCTTCACGCAAATCGACGGGAAGAAACGCAACCGCATCTCGAATATCCGCGCCGCCGATCTGGATTTCGGCAGTGCCATACGGCGTCGCGCAACTCACGATGGGTCGGCCTGCGGCATTTGCCGTGGCCCTGGGCTTGCCGGGATCACTCAGCAGCACGAAGCGCTTCATGAGTTCGGTTCGCGCCGCGATGGTGAGCCGTGAAAATGATTGTGCGTTTCGCGCCGTGAGAAAGTTCTTGAATGCCACTTCGTCGTGCGAACACGCCGCAGAAAGCGTATCGCGCAAGGCAGTCGCGGGGCCGGCCATCGACGGAAGAGCTTCACTGCGAGAACTGGATTCTTGCGCTATGCCTTGGCTTGTCGCAACAAGGCTGAGGATCACGATGGAGATGAAACGCTCGCAGGGCATCCTAGTCCTTGGCCATAGCGAGAATCTGTGGCAACTGAGTGGTAAATTGCGAACGTGGCATCACTTGCTGGAACCCCGCCGCTTTAGCCTGCGCAGCGAGGTCCGTCTGCACGTGGGACAAAAAACCAATAATCGGTAGCGTGGGTTGTTGTTCGCGAAGCCGTTGCACGGCTTGCAATGGCATGTTTCGCGCGTTCAGATCAACGATGACCAATTTTGGGAGTGGGTCCATCAGCTGAAGAAGGGCGTCCGGGCTCGCAGCAACTTTCACTTCAATGTGAAGATGTTTGGCCGTTTCGGCAAGCTTCATTTGGAAAAAGAGATCATCCATATAAGCAACAACGCGCGGCATGCGATTAGGCTCCTCGACTTTCTGACTACCAGTATGCCCAAGAAATTGAGATGCGGATACGCCGGCCAGAGTCAACCGGGCTAGGCTTCCTTGAAGACTTTCTTCAGCCGGCCGTAACCGTGTCACATGCTTTGATCGCTGCAGCTAGTCTGACTTCGTGCGCACCGGTCACAATTTGAAACGGCTTGCCGAGCTTGGTTAATTCCTCGATCAAGCGAGCATGCATTGAAGCCCGGATTGGACAGCGACGCCGAGGACTGACGTGGACGCATCCAGAAAACCAGCCTAAAACACCGAGCGTTTCAGTCATCGCGATGGGGATAAGCTGCCAGCATGACCAACAACCAAGAAGCGCACCACCCAAAGTGAAAAAAATATAGGTGGCTGTTTTCATTGTTGGGGTGCGAGTAGAAGCTACTAGTGGCCGGACCCGGGGCTGTGTGCGCCGACAGTCTTGTCTGGCACGTCGCCCTCGCGACCCTTGACTCGGTCGTAGACCGATACCTGGCTCACGGAGCCGAGAGCTTCGTTATAGAAAGTGGGGACACCGAGCGCGGTACGCAACTCTTCGTTGAATTTTCGCAAGTTCTGCAGGTGGCTCGCGAGCGCTGGAATCTTAATTCCTTCGTCAGTCAGTAGAAATTTCTGATAGCCGGCATCCCATAGGCGGGAGAACTGTCCTTTCACCATAATCGTCGGAATTATGGTGAGTTGATAGCTGCCGTCCGTGTCTTGGCGGAACTCTGCGCCGCTGCCATACTTTTCCACGCGAACCACGCCGCGTGTACTGCCCACAGTAAATCCAAGCGCCGCTAGACTCTCGATCGCTTTTTGAGAAAACCGTTCGTTGACGTTCCACATGGTTCACCAAGACTAAAGAATCAGGAAGATTCTGTAAAGTGAGTGAGCGGTGGCCATCCCAATTTCGTGCGCTCAGCCATTCGCCGGAGCTGGCGACTTGCTACTGTCACAAAACTCCTAAACTGCGGTAGACTATAGGCCATATCCGAACCATGGGCTGTTGCATCCAATTCGGAGTATTTTGGTCGCATTTCGGTGCGACTTGCGTCTCAGGGAACGTCCAGAGATGGCTATCACAGAACCCGCATCCGCAAAGGTCGAACTTCCGGCCGATCGCACGGCTGACGGGCAATCTGTGCTCGAACGCATTGGAAACACGCCACTTCTTCGTTTAGAGCGCGTTGGCAGCGAATTCCCCAACATTCAATTTTTCGCGAAGGCGGAATGGTGTAATCCCGGCGGCTCCGTCAAGGACCGCCCCGCGCTCAGCATGATCCAGGCGGGATTAGCGAGCGGACAGCTCTTCCCCGGAAAGACAATCGCGGATGCCACGAGCGGTAACACGGGTATCGCGTACGCGATGATCGGCGCCGCGCTCGGTTATCCGGTCAAACTTTTTCTGCCACATAGCGCTTCGCTTGAGCGCAAGCGCATCCTCGGCGCGTACGGCGCGGAGCTGGTGATGACGCCGGGCGATGAAGGTACGGATGGTGCGATTCGCCGTGTGCGCGAACTCATTGCTGCAAATCCCGAGGCATATTTTTATCCCGACCAGTACAGCAATCCCGCAAATTGGCAGGCGCACTACCGGACGACTGCGAACGAGATCTGGGAACAGACGCGCGGCGAAATTACGCACTTTGTAGCAGCTCTCGGCACGAGCGGAACATTTGTCGGCACAAGCCGGCGGTTGCGCGAACTGAATCCCGCGATTCGCTTCGTCAGCCTTCAGCCGGATGGTCCGTGGAACGGCCTCGAAGGCTGGAAGCACATGGCGACGGCACTGCGTCCCGCGATTTACGACAACACTCTCGCGGACGAAAATCTGGAAGTTTCGACCGAGGAAGCGTATCGGCTAGTGAAACGCCTGGCTCGCGAGGAAGGGCTGCTCGTTAGCCCGAGCGCCGCCGCGGCGTTGCTCGGTTGTTTTGCCGTGGCGAAAACCGTGCCCCCCGGAAAAAAGGCAAACATCGTTACGATTTTCGCGGACTCTGCGTCGAAGTATCTAAGCGAACGTTTTTGGGACGAAGACTAACTATGGCCGAAACGGTTCTATCCATCAGCAAGGAGCTCGCCGAACAGCTCCGCGTTCACGGTGCGGAGACCTATCCGCACGAATGTTGCGGCGCACTGCTTGGGCGGGACTCCGAGCCGCGCGAAATTGTTGCTCTATTTCCATTGATAAATCGCCGCGACGATTCGCCGCGGAATCGCTTCTCCGTCACGGCGCAGGACGTACTCGATGCGGAAAGATCCGCGCGGCAGCAAGGGCTGGATGTTGTTGGTTGGTATCACTCGCACCCGGATCATCCGGCGCGTCCGAGCGAGTACGATCGCGATCACGCTTGGCCGTGGTACAGCTACGTCATCGTCAGCGTGGCGCAGGGCCAGCCAGGGGATATGACTTCGTGGCGATTAAATGATGACCGTCAGCAGTTTTCGCATGAAGGCATTCAGATTCGACAGGGTGCCGCGGTTTAGGCCCATCAACGGGATTAAGAAAGACAGACGGAGAGAAAAATGCCAGTCAAAGTGATTATTCCCACGCCGCTGCGAGTCTTCGCGGCAAAACGCGATTCGGCGGAGTTTCCGGCGCAGACCGTCGGCGAAGCGCTTGGCAAGTTGACGGTTGAATTCGGCGAATTGCGGAAGCACCTTTTTACCGAAGAAGGGAAGTTGCGCAGCTTCGTGAATGTGTATTTGAATGACGAAGATATTCGCTACCTGGGCAAGGAAGAGACTCCGACGAAGGATGGCGACGTAGTGAGCATCGTTCCGTCGATTGCCGGCGGCCGCTCGTAATTTTTGAGGAGCAAAATAGAAATGGCGACGAAAATACAAACGGTTGACGCGAAAGCGCAATTCACAGGTCTTTCGAAAGACGAAATCTTGCGCTACAGCCGGCACCTCATCATGCCGGAAGTCGGCATGGACGGACAGTTGAAGCTGAAGAACTCCAAAGTGCTGCTTATCGGCACGGGTGGCCTCGGCGCGCCGCTCGGGTTGTATCTTGCTGCCGCGGGAGTCGGCAGGCTCGGACTCGTCGATTTTGACGTCGTGGATTCAACAAACCTTCAGCGGCAGGTGACATTTGGCGCTCAGGACGTCGGTATGCCGAAAACACTCGCCGCCAAGAATCGACTCTCCAGCTTGAATTCGGAGATCGAGATTCAAACCTACGAAACTAAGCTCGAGAGTGGCAACGCGCTTGAGCTTTTCAAAGACTACGATTTCATAGTGGATGGCACGGACAATTTTCCGACCCGGTATCTCGTCAACGACGCGTGCATCTTGCTCGGCAAACAAAATGTTTACGGGTCCATCTTTCGTTTCGAAGGCCAAGTTACCGTTTTCGGCGCACCTGATGGTCCTTGCTACCGTTGCCTCTATCCCGAACCGCCCCCGCCCGGGCTCGTTCCGTCCTGTGCGGAAGGTGGCGTCCTGGGAGTTTTGCCCGGCATCGTTGGATCAATTCAAGCAATGGAAACGATCAAGCTCATCATCGGCCGCGGTGACAGCCTCGCCGGTCGGTTGTTGCTGTTCGATGCGCTCGGCATGAAATTCCGTGAATTGAAACTGCGCAAAAACCCGGATTGCCCAGTTTGCGGAACGAATCCGACGATCACGAAATTGATCGACTACTACGAATTCTGCGGCGTTCGCGGCGAGGAGGCACCTGTGTCAAACGTGCAAGTTCCGGAAATCACTCCGCGCGAACTCAAGTCGCGTCTCGATCGCGGCGACGACGTGTTTATTCTGGACGTGCGTGAGCCGCACGAATATCAAATTTGCAATTTGAACGGACACCTGATCCCGCTCGGCGATCTGGCGCGGCGGGTCCACGAGCTAGATTCGTCGAAGGAAATCATTGCGCACTGCCGCAGTGGAAAACGTTCTTCAGACGCGGTGGACTTTCTTCGCAAGTCCGGATTCCGTAAAATCCTGAACTTGAGGGGCGGAATTCTGGCCTGGTCTGACGAAGTCGACCCTTCCGTGCCAAAATATTGAGATGGATTCAGAGTCCACCAGGAAAGCAACAGCAAAGATGAGTGTGTTCGATGAAATGCTGGCCCACAACGCCCGGTACGCGGAGACGTTCGGCTTAGGTCACTTGCAAACGCCGCCGGTGCGCAAACTTGTAATTCTCACCTGCATGGATTCGCGCATGGACCTCGAGCAATTGCTTGGTCTGCAAGTGGGCGATGCGCACATGATTCGAAATGCCGGCGGACTTGCGACCGACGATGCGGTTCGCTCGCTGCTCCTTTCGACTCACTTGTTGGGTACTCGCGCGATCGCGATTATCCAACACACGGAATGCGGGCTCCTCTCTATCACGGACGAGCAAATGCGCTTTCGTTTGAGCTCGGAGATGGGCAGGGATGCTTCTCACCTGCACTTCCATGCATTCACCGATATCGACAGCAATGTTGCGGACCAAGTGAAGCGCGTCCGCGAGCATCCATTTCTTCCCAAAAGCATCCAGGTGCGCGGGTATATTTATGATGTGAAGAAAGGCTCGTTGCGCGAGGTTCGAGTAGACTAATTCAATTGCAAGGGCTGCTTCAGAAACCGCCCGAGATCCAATAAAAGAAAAGGCAAATCATGGCAGCGACGAAGATTACGATTAACAACAACGGCTCTATCCGGGTCGAAGGTGATTTCGAGATCGTAGACCCGGCCGGTGCAAACTTTGGCCTGGCAGGCCGGACCGCTATCGGCCTTTGCCGGTGCGGACACTCGGCCAACAAGCCTTTTTGCGACGGCTCGCACAATCGCGTCGGCTTTACCGATCCCGTCCAGGCGCGGGACCTACCCCCCCCCAAACCCAAGGTTTGAGACGGTTTTCGGGCTGTACAAGTCGCGTGAGACTGTATCAAACTGAGACAATGTTTCGATTTGGTGATTCTTACCGCGCCTAACCGTAACTGTCTGGAAACAAATGCCATATTTTGTCGCAAGGCTTGGCGCATGAGATTCTGATTCGTCTCGCACCAGCGACAACTTGAAACACGCGCAAATCACGCCTTTGTAACTATCGTATTTTCAATAACGTACGGACTCCTATCCTTCGCGAAAAAAGGGCACAAACGTGCATTTCTTCGGGTTTGTCCTGTTTTCATAGGCAGTTGGGGGAATTCGTGGGAGATTGGGCCAAAATCGTCGGTGTTCTCCGGAAGCGCCCTTCCGTTGCATCGATCGCAGCGCTAACCGCGCTTGCGCTGGTCTACGTCGGCACGATCTTCTATCTGCGTGCGTCAAACGTCTCTGGAACCTCCCAAGCATATCTCTATCTCGAAGTTGGCGGCACTCTCCTCAGTTTTTGCTACGCCGCAAACGCGCTTGTACGCTTCCGCGGCACGCACGATCGCACTGCCCTAATCCTGGCATTTGGTTTTGTTCTCTCCGGCATGATTGAGACGATCGGCTACTTCAGTTTCAATGGTGGATTGCATGGGACTGCAGCGGCTCTAGCGCACATCCCCCTGGGCTGGATGGTCAGCCGCACTCTGCTTGCCGTGCTGCTCCTCGCCGCTCTCGCCGTTGAGCGTTTCATGCCGACCGCTCGGCAACCCAGCAAAGAGATAGCAGGTGTCCTGCTCGTCGTGGCGCTGGCAGCTTATGCGACAAGCGCAGCTTTTCTGGCAGCTCCGGCCGCGCCGGTTCCGCAGGCGCTGCAAGTCATCTCGCGGCCGTGGGATTTGTTGCCGGCCGGGCTTTTTCTTTTCGCTGCCGTTTCATTCCGCAGTCGGTTCCGCAAAGAAAAGAACGGCGGCTCGCTCTACGACTATTCCTTGTTTATCGTGGCGTCGCTCAACGTTGCCTGCCACGTAGCCGCTGCGTTTTCCCGCCACCTTCTGGACGGCCCGTTCTTCTTAGCAGAATTGAGCAAGACGGTGAGCTACGTTGTGATGCTCTCCGGGGCATTGCTCGACCAGGCGCGCCTCTTCGATCAGGTACGCACGCTGGCCGTCAGCGATCCCTTGACCGGTCTTGCCAACTATCGCCGGCTCATCAGCGTGATCGAAGCCGAACTTGATCGTTCACGCCGTACGCAGCGTCCGTTTAGCGTTGTGCTCTTTGACATGGATGGTCTGAAGGTCATCAACGATCAGTACGGCCATCTTACAGGCAGCCGCGCCCTTGTTCGCCTTGGCAAAGTCCTGCGCAATCATAGTCGCGCGATCGACACGGCGGCTCGTTACGGCGGAGATGAGTTCGCGATTATTTTGCCCGAGGCAGGCAAAGATATCGCATCTCGAATCGTTTCCCGTATCCGCGAACGGATGGCGTCCGACACGGAAAAGCCGTCCCTTTCCGCGAGCGCCGGCGTCGCAGCGTTTCCTGAGGATGGCGATACGCCTGAAAAGCTGCTGGCTGCGGCCGACCGTGCTCTTTACCGCATGAAGCATCGCGGAAGCAGTATCAAAAATTTATCGCGCATCGCTGCGTGCTTGTGAGTTGATGACATGTCACCACTCCGCAGCCGCATCCATCCGTTCCATCGCACTGAGAACCGCATCCCAATGGAGGTCGGCTGTTACCTCGAAGGGAATCGGCAGGTGCCCGGAGCGGAATCGACGTTCACGGAGAATGTCAGCTCCAATGGGGCGCGCGTGGTTAGCGTTCGCAGGTGGGAGCCGGATGACCGGCTCGTTCTCACTTTGCGCAACGGAGAGTTTCGTTCCTCGGCTCGAGTGGCGTACTGCCAACCCCTGCAAGGCGACGGCTTTGCGATTGGCGTGGAGTTCCTCGACGCAAAGGGACGATGGATTGTTCAAAACGCTAGATAGCTAGACGCAACGGCGCAGCGGAGAGGAGGGAACGACCGGAACAACGTGAAGAATGAAACTAGCGCAAAGTTTTTAGTTGTAAGCTGAAGCGCCGGAAGCTTGAGAAGGAGCCTCCGGCGCTTTCGTTTTAGAACGACGCTCTCGCAGCCCTACAAATCTCCCAACTTCAACTCCACGTCTGCGTTCTTCCAGGATTCCTTGAACTGACGATCCACCCACGCAGCGTCAGTATCCGAATGCTGTGCGGCAAGCGCTTCTCGCAATCCAAAGAGTGACCGCGGATTCCGCGGGTTCCGCTCCAAATCCGTGCGGAAAGCCATTTCTGCATCGTATGGTTTTGCCACCTTCATGTACGCCGCCCCTAGCGATTCGCGTACGGGGTAGTACCAATCGGCAGGCTCGTCGTAAAAAAGTTTGTCCTGCGCATCGACGGCTGCGAGCCAGTGTCTGATCGCATCTTCGGGTTTGCTTTGCGCCTCCGCAATTCGTGCCGTGAGAACTTCACGCGCCACGCCATGGACAGATTTGCAGGAAGCCTGCAGGCCGAAAGGGGCGCTCTCGGGAATGGCCGACTCTTCCTGTTCAAACGCAGCGAATTCTGCCGCTGCTTTGGTTGCATCGCGTTGCGCGGCGAACGCCAAAGTGCGTGAGTAACGCCACATGAGATGAGTCTCGGCCAACGCCGCCGGCGGTTCGGGCCGCGCCAGAATTGCAGCCCACTTCGAAAACCGGGCATCCACCCACACCGGCGTCATGACGAATCCGTCCAGCATCGGCATCATTGCCGCGTGCGGCATCAAGCGTTTCGCGAGCCCGTCTGCGGCTTGTTTCGCTTCGGCGTAACGTCCTTCCATGCTCGCTGCCATCGCCAAAAAATGTTCGTTGTGGCTGTGATACATCAAGTCATAAATGCTGCCGGATCGGTCCGCTTCTTCGGCATAAGTTTTGTCGACCTGCGCCGCTTTTGCATTTCGCTCGGCAGCGCGCTCGAAATCGCCAGTTCTTGCGTAAATATGCGACGGCATGTGCACCAAGTGTCCGGCACGCGGAATTAGCGACTCCAGGCGCTGAGCGCTTGGCAGCGCGCGTTCCGGGTTCGCCGAAGCCTCCAGCGCATGAATGTAGTAGTGATTTGCGCCGGCATGCATCGGATCGCGGGCCAGCACGGATTCCAGGACTCTTATGATTTCTTCGGTATGCTCACCCGGTTTTCCATCCTGGGTCCAAAGTTTCCACGGATCTAGATCCATCAGACTTTCCGCGTACATCGTCGCGGCATCGAGATCTTCCGGATATTTACGGGAGAGGGTCCGCATCCCCATCGCGTAAATATTTGCCAATTTCTTATAGTCCGGTTTTGCCTCGCTCGAATAACGCAACATCAGCGTCGTGACATAGTCCTGTTCGACTCGCGGCGCGTGCTCGGCCAGCTTGGACGCTTTCTGGATCGTCTCGAACGCGATTTTTTCCCGCTCTGCGTCCACATTCGCGTTGTAGTTCGGCCCGACCGCCATCGCCACTCCCCAAAGAGGCATGGGTGACGTCGGGTCAAGCTCTGCAGCCTTCTCGAACGCGCGTGCAGCTTCTTCGTGATTGAATCCGTATAGCAGTGTGATTCCCTGATCAAAGTATTCCTGCGCCTCGCGGCTTGTCGTTTGGATCGGGTGATGTTGTCGTCCCACCGCTGTGAGCGATAGGTCCGCTGGCTTGCCCTTCGCATTACCGCCCTGCGCGTGGCAATTTGGTCCCAGCATATTTGCCGCAAGGAAACACAAGAGAATCGAACGCATTCTCACCTCACTTGATTTTCAGAAACCCTGGTTTGCTACCGGCGTAGCCCCGAACTTTCGAGAGTATACTCCTGCCATTTGAATCCGACGCCTATTTCCGCGCGCAAACGTCCCGGTATACCTCCATCGTTCGGAATACCATTCTGGTGTCGGAAAAACGCAAGCCAATTTCTTCCCTGGCCGCAGCGCCCAATCTTTTTCGCAATGGCCCGTCCACTAGCAGACGCATCATCGCTTTCGCGAATTCGTCTCCGTCCGGCTCAGCCATGAGCGCTGTTGTCTCGTTCGCCACGACTTCTGCCAGCCCACCTCGCGCTGTGGAAATACAAGGTAGCCCAAGTGCCATCGCCGATTGCAACGCCGTTCCCAGACCTTCGAATTCCGAAGGAAAAACGAACGCGTCGAGCGCCGCATAAACGGGCGACACATCTCTGAGGAATCCCGTGAACACTATTGCCTCAAATTGACCCAGCTTCTTTGCAAGTTCCTCAAGTTCGGCCCTACACGCACCGTCGCCAGCCAGGATCAGCCGCGCATCGGGAAATTGTTTTCGCAGAATTGCCAGGGCGCTGACCAAGTGACGTTGCCCTTTTTCAGGGACAAACACTCCAACGCACCCAAACAAAAATTGGTCCGGTCGGATGTTCCACTTTTTTCGCGCTTCAGAACGTACGGCACTGGTCGTCGGTGTAGGCACTTCGACGCCTTCGTTCACAATTGAGATTCGCGCCGGATTTACGCCAGACTGCAGCAGGCTCCCCCGAACGTCGTCGCAGTTCGCCAAGAAGTGAGTCAACGCACCATAACGTGCACGCGCAATCCATGTTTTCTTTAGCGGAAAGCCTATACGGCGCGACAGCACCATTGGCAGCTTGTGATGTGCGCGCGCAATCCATGCCGCGGTTAAGGCGTGCGGTTCATTCACGTGAACTAGATCAAACTGCATTTGCTTTAGAAGGCTCCGAATCGCAAGCGACGCCCACAGTCGCATCCCCAGCTGTAAAACGCGGCGGACAGAAATTCCCGCCTTGGCCGCGCGTTCGGCCAGCGGCGCCCCGCCTGGCGCCACGAGTATCACTTCGTGCCCGTTCTTCCGCAGGCCTACGATCGTGAGCAACGCTTGGCTTTGGCCGCCGCGCCACTCTCGCTCCAAATCGACGAACAGTATTTTCATCAGTTTGAATTTCGCTTCGTTTGCTGGACGAGAGCGCCGAGCCGTTGAAATTTCAACCGCACCGATCGCGCCGCCATTTGAGCGATGAGTGCTCCGCGATGCCCATCCAGAAATCCGGCACGAAACACGAAACTTTGCAAAAATGTCCACGGCGTTGCAAACCACATCGCTGCGCGCCAACTGCGTTTCCCGGCGTCGAACATTTTTTGCGCAGCCAGCGTCGAATACTTCTCCACTTTAGCTTCGTGTTCTGCAAAATTCTCGACGGTGTAGTGCAACAAATCCCCAGCCAGCCTGCCGCACTTTCCCTCATAATAGAGCGACTCGTGCAGACTCCCCGCAAACTCCGCCGTCCCTTTTCGATAGAGCCGTTTCTTGAAGTCCGGATACCAGCCTGAGTGCCGTATCCACTCGCCCAGATACCACGTCTTCCGCGCCATCTCATACACGTCAAATTGCGGAATTCGTTTCTTCCAATCCAGCAACGCGGATCGCAGCGCGCTGCTCAACACTTCGTCCGCGTCCAGCGAAAGAATCCATTCCGCCACCGCGATCGCGGCCGCGTGATTCTTTTGCTCGCCGTAGTGCGTCCACTTACGAAATTCAAAGCGCGCCCCATGCTCCCGCGCAATTTCGCCGGTACGGTCGGTGCTGCCTGAATCGACAACCACGATCTCGTCCGCAATGCCACGCAGCGATTCCAGTAACCGCGGCAAATTCCGTTCTTCATTCAGCGTAATAATGCACACACTCAGCCGGTTCATGTCGTAACGACGCAGACAAAAACGCAATCCATATTGTAATTATGCAGGCAAATCGCGGTTCATGGCGGACGCGTCGCGAATCCGACCCAATTATCTCACACCCCTGCTCCCGCCCATTGGAGTGGAGCGATTTTCTTATCTAGGCGCACTGCTCGCTGCGCATTCGATATCGGGCAATCCGATTCATCGGAGAAAACTATGAGCGCCAGTTCTTTCACGGGGTGCCCACTCGGGCCACGATGAGCGCTGCGCCCGCCGCGGCCCGTCAAACCTTTCGCGTGAAATTGACTCGAATCAAGCTGGTCCCGATGCGAAACTCTCCCCCGTCCTGAAGCATCGCCGCCCGTACTCGCTCGTCTTCGAAAAACGTCCCGTTCGTGGAATCCATGTCCTTCAAATTTATGTAACTTTCCTTCACTTCGAGCATGCAGTGATGACGCGAAATTTCCGGATCATTCAGGCTGACGTCCGCGCCCTGCCGTCCAAGAATCACTCTCGCCTTTTCGAGTTTTCTTACCGAGCCCTTGTCTGGGCCCTCGATCACGCTGACGCTAGCCGTCACTCCCGTCGGCAACGCCAAAGATGGATCGTCTAAGCCAAGTCCGCCACCTCCACCTTCCGATCCAGTCCGTGCAAATGACGGCAGCGGGGACATTACAATGGTCGCATCGGGTTTCAATTTCACTTCGACTACCGTCGGTTTGCCGCATTTCGAGCAGCGAAATTGCACCTTTGCGTGGCGGGCGATTTCGGAATCCTTCAGGATGTGCTCCGCGCCGCAACTGCTGCAGTTGGCCTTCATACGCCCTAAGTATAGCGTTTTCGCGGATGTCGCGTAGCACGAGGACGACCCGCCGCTCCGGCTCCGGACAACCGGCTTCCGTGGCTCCTATGTTAGAATTGGTGATTCAAAACAAGCAGGAGATGCCGCGTGACGGAACATATTTCGCGCAAGGAACTCAAGCAGGACAAGATTCGCGATTCTTTCGCGCACGGCGCCGAAGCCGTTTACTCGCACAGCCAATTGGCGGGACTGTTGGTCGCGATCGCGCTTGCGGCGGTGCTCGGCTATGCCGGATGGAAGTTCTACACCGACCGTCAGACCCTGCAGGCCTCCGCTGCATTCGATGAAGCGAACAAGACCTATAGCGCTCGCATCGGCGTCAGCAATGCGTCCGCGGATCCCAACGACATCTCATTTCCGACCGAGCAAGCGCGGTCCGAGGCAGCGTTGCTGAAGTTTACCGCAGTGGCCGATAAGTATCCGCGCACTAACCCCGGACGCCTCGCCCGCTACTATGAAGCCCTCGAACTGGAAGATCTGGAGCGCCACAACCAGGCTCTCGAAGAATTGAAAAAGCTCGGCTCGGGCAGCGACAAAGAACTTGCCGCCATGGCTCAGTACCAGATGGCAAACATTTACGCTCGCACCGGCAAGACGGATGACGCCGTGAGAACTTACCGTGCCGTTGCCGAACTGCGCTCCGTCTTTGTGCCGCGGCCGCTGGTGCTCGTGGAACTCGCCGATTTTCTGCGACAGAGCAATCCCGCGGAAGCTTCCAACCTCTATCAACAGATTAAGAAAGAGTTTCCCGATTCGCCCGTGGTCGAGCGGGCAGACCGCGGACTCGGCATGATCGCGCCGAAATCGTAATCGTTCAGACCTTCGCTCGCCCGAAGAGGCCTCTATCAAACGCGACCCTACGCTCGTGGCCTGGGCCATCCGGGAATCGGATTCACGCGGCCGTCGCTACCGGGAAACAGCGCATCCCTATCGCAGGGAATTTGCGCGTGACCGCGACCGCATCATTCATGCGCGCGCCTTTCGCCGCTTGGAAGCAAAAACACAGGTTTTCACCACGCGCTACTCCGACCATTTTCGCAATCGACTGACCCACACACTCGAGGTTACGCAAATTGCCCGCACCGTCGCCGAGGCGATGGGGCTAAACAGTGACTTGGCCGAGGCGCTTGCGCTCGTCCACGACATTGGCCACCCACCGTTTGGCCACGCCGGTGAACGCCGCCTGGATGCCTTGATGCGCCGCTACGGTGGTAGTTTTGACCACAACCTCCATGCGCTCCGCATTGTCGAGCAGTTCGAACAACGTTTTCCTGCTCACCCGGGATTGAATCTCACCTTTGAGGTCCGCGAAGGAATCATCAAACATTCGCGGGACTATTCACCGGACAAATTTCCCGAGTTGAAGGAATACCTGCTGGACCAAAGGCCGCCGCTCGAAGCACAGCTGATAGATCGAGTGGATGAAATCGCCTACAACACAGCCGATCTCGACGATGCGATGGAAGCGGAGCTTCTCGACCTCGATCAGTTGAACCGGGAGGCATCTTTTTTCGCAGAAGCGTTTTCGCGGGTCGTCACACTCTATCCCGAAGCGCCCCGCAAATCTCAATTCAACGAAGCGCTAAAACGTGTGGTCGATTACTTGGCAACCGATCTCATTGCTGCGTCCTCTCGCGCCGTTCAAGAACTGGGAATTAATGCTATCGCCGACGTTCGGTCTGCGCCGATTCGTCTGGCTCAATTCAATCCGTCCGTTGCTTCGGAGATCGCGGCGCTCAAGAAATTTCTCTTCACGCATATTTACGATCATCCTTCGATCACCGAAGATAGGGATCGCTCGGTGCAGTGCCTCGACGAGCTTTTTGTTTTTTACATGGAAAAAGCGGGGACCATGCCGGCGGCGCACGAGGCCCTTACCAATTCATCTCCACGGCACGTCGTTGTTTGCGATTACATCGCAGGCATGACCGATCAATTCCTCTTAAAACAGCATCGCGAAAACATAGTCGCCTAGCGCCGCGCCGGCACCTATTCGTTCGAATCGAAGGTATTGCATGCCCCAATAGAGCCGTTGTCCAAACCCTTGCGGAACCAGTTCATTCGCTGCTGCGAACTTCCGTGCGTAAACGTTTCCGGACTAACGTGGCCCCTTGCCATCTTCTGTAGTCGATCGTCTCCAACAGCCGCCGCCGCTCCCAGCGCCGATTCCACATCACCGCTTTCGATGAGCCCTCGTTCCCGCGTCGTATGCGCCCAGACCCCGGCCAGGCAATCTGCTTGCAATTCCGTCCTCACCGAAAGCGCATTCTGCTGACGCGGATTCTGTTCCTGCAACTGGCGAACTCTCGCCTCGATACCGACCAATTTTTGTACGTGATGGCCAACTTCATGGGCAAGCACGTACGCTTGCGCAAATTCACCCGGCGCCCCGAATCGTTGCTTCAATTCATCGTAGAAGCCGAGATCGATATATACCTTCTCGTCCTCAGGGCAATAAAAGGGCCCTGTCGCAGACTCCGCAGCGCCGCACCCGGAACGCGTATAATTCCGAAAGAGAACCAACTTGGCGTGCCGGTACTGTTTTCCTGCTTGCTGCGGAAAAATTTGTTCCCAGGTTTTTTGCGTATCGTCCAGGACGAACGAAACAAATTGCACGAGAGGCCGCTCGGCTTCCGTCTTTGCCGGGTTGGGCCTGGTAGCGACTGGCGTCGCCCCGCCGCCGCCGATTAACGCAAAGAAATTTTGTTTGAATAGGAGACTCAAGACCAGCAGTATGAGCGCGCCGCCAAGTCCGATGTGCATCCCACCGAACTGAAATCCGCCTCCGCCCGAACCGCCTTCATCCCGGCGGTCTTCAATGTCCTGGCTCTCGCCTTCGGGTGTCCACTTCATCGCTGCCTCTCCGGGAGCTGCTTTTCAAGATGGTAGCATTCTTCAATTCGCGCGCGAGAGAGAAAGCATCAGCACAAGATAATTCTTCAGGTTTTGTGTAATCAGGAAATTTTCTTTTACGTGTTTGTGCCCTTGCTCTCCCAGCTTCCGCGCAATTTCCGGATGCGAGAGCAAATATCGGATTTGATACGCCGTGCCTTCGACGGAATGAGCCAGCAACCCCGTATGTTTGTGAATCACCTGAGTCGGGATCCCACCGACGGCGGAAGCGACCACCGGTTTGCGCTTCCAGAGGGCTTCCGCCACGGTCAACCCGAATCCTTCACGAAGACTTTTTTGAATTACGACCGTCGAGGTGCGTTGCAAAGCATTCACTTCCAATGGTGCCCAGGCCGGCAGTTCTAGAATGTGAATATCCGGATCGGCATCCGCTTCCCGCCGCACTTCGTCCAATACGATTGCCCCCTCCGGATCGTCCGATGCGCTTCCGCCCGCCAACACCAGCTGGCAATCGAAATAGCGCTTCACAATTCGGTACGCGCGAATCACGCCCACGGGATCCTTCAACCGGTCGAACCGGGAAATCTGCGTCAAAATCGGCCGCCGCGGGTCGATTGAAAATCGCGTCAGCACCGACGCAATGAACTCGTCAGCCAAGTCGCGGTTCTTTTCGGACAAGGGATCGATCGAAGGGTGAAAAAGATATTGTGGCACAAGCAGTTGGCGCGAAAATTCCGGCGAAGAGAAAATTGCGCCGTCATATTGCGAGACATATGGCGCTAGAAATCCCCATACTGCCGAATTCGGACGCGACAGATCGATATGGCATCGCCAGATCCAGTGCCCCGCTTTTCCGCGTCGGGCTTCGATCAGTCCCGCCGGCTGCGGATCGTGGATGATTGTGAACTCCGCGTCATGACGCACTATTTCAAAATTGCGCCGGTTGTATTCACGAAAAATTACAAAGTCCTCCGCCCGTGTTGCATAGGTTCCCCCGTGCAACGCGTTGTGAAAAGTCTTTGTAACTTCAAAAAAATCGGCGCCGCCTTGCATCACGTCCCAGTGAACGTCTATTTCCAGTTCCTCGGCCAGTGGTATCAACCGGGTGAGGATTTCCGCGACGCCCCCGCCGACGGCAGTTGAGTTCACCATCTGCACGGTCTTGCCCCGCAACGGTCTGGCCAGCGCGCGCATTTCGTCTATCTCTGGTTTGCCTAACAGCGGCGCGTAGTCTTCCAGCGGAATTCGGTTCAAGACTTGCGTCGCTGTCATGCCTTTTCGTCCTCCAATTCGATTAGCCGTACCAGGCTCGATCTCGCGCTGTCCAGCGTGTTCGTGTACACGTCGATTCGATTCACCTTATTGGCAAGCGTCTCAAGCCCAAGGCTGTTCTCCAGCCACACCGAAAAATCATTCGTCCGCAAATGAAGCCGCAGGCGCGAAGAAATAAAATGAAAGTAAAACGATGCGTGGCTGAGCTGTTTAATCCCATCGCGGAATTCATGCAGATTTTGCGCGGTCAGCCCGAGTGGTTCGGTTACTTCCACGCTTTCACAGAAATAGAATGGCTCGAGGGCTTCCTGTGCCGCGTAATTGGGGTATTGCGTGCAGTACGCGCTCATTACCCTCCGCAAATCGCTCCGCAACTCCGCGATGGACAGATAGTCGCGGATGTCGAGCGCCGCCAATCGCTCCGCCAATTCATCCCGGTTCGCAGAAGCCAGCACCCACTGCGCAAAGTCGTTCGAGAATCCTTCCGTCAAAAAGTGATGGCTTCCCAGCGTTTGAAAAGTGTGATGAAAAATCGAAGCATCGCTGCACTCTTCCAGTCCCTTCAGGAACTCCGCCAGCGTTCGCGCGCATTGGTTTCCGATCCTCGTCAAATACGCCACCGTGAAAAATGAGAAGGGAGTTCCGACCGCCTGAACCGTATTGGTCATCGCGATTTTGCCTCCTCCGCCCGAATTTCTTCCTGCTTGGGCGCCTCAATACGTTCAGGTGCATCGATCCGGATTTCCGTGAGGTCTGAAAGCAAACTCGCTGCCCACCGATATACATTGTGTTCACGGACGTTTTTCCGCATGTGACGCATCCTGGCTTCCTGCTCTTCCTCGGGCATTTCCAATGACCGCAAAATCGCAGCCGCCAGCTGCTGAACGTCGTAAGGGTTGACCAGCAGTGCGTCTGTCAGTTCTAGCGCCGCCCCAGCAAACGTGCTTAAAATCAGAACCCCGCGCTCGTCTTCTCGCGACGCAACGAACTCCTTCGCCACCAGGTTCATTCCGTCGTGTAGCGATGTCACTAGACACACGGATGCCGCGCGGTAAAATCTCGCAATCTCTTTGTGCGAATGATGTTTCCGCAGCAGTAGAATTGGTTTCCAACGGCCGTTTTGAAATCGCGCGTTGATTCGGTCCGTCTCAGCAGACACTTCCTCCAGAAATTGGCGATAACGAAAAATTTCGGTACGACTCGGCGCGCCGATCTGCACAAACGAAAACCGCCCCTGATATTCCGGATGAATTTCCAGAAATCGTTCGATTCCGCGGAACCGTTCCAAAATTCCCTTCGTGTAGTCCACGCGGTCAACGCCGATGCCGAGCAGCGACGCTTCGACTCCCAATTCCTCCATCAGCGCGGCCCGTTCTTCTCCCGAGCTTTTCCACACAGTTTTCTCTGCCGTACTCTCCGGAAACGCCACGCTAATCGGATACGGTCGCACCAGCGTCACATGGCCTTGCCGGTTCACTGCGAAGCGATCCCACTCCGTCAGCGCTTCCAGCGCGCGATCCACTGTCGCCAAGAAATTGTTGCAATGTGTCTGCGTGTGGAATCCGATCAAGTCGGCGCCCAACAAGCCGTCCACGACTTCGCGCTGCCAGGGACAAATTCCAAACACTTCCGGATTCGGCCATGGAATGTGCCAGAAAATCGCAATACGCGCGTCCGGTCTTGCTTCTTTCACCATTCGCGGCAACAACGCAAAGTGATAGTCCTGCGCCAGCAGAATCGGCGATTCCGTTCCCTCCATCTCCTGTAGCACGGCGTCCGCAAACCGCCGGTTCGCTTCCTGATAATGTGCCCAGTCCTCCGGTCGAAACGTCGGACGGGTATGAGCAATGTGGCAGAGCGGCCAGAGTCCCTCATTCGCAAATCCCTGGTAATAGCCCTTTTCCTCTTCCGCGCTCAGCCACACGCGGCGCAGCGTGTAACTCGGATGCTCTGGCGGCACACGCAAATGATCGTTTGCATCGACGGTATCGCGGTCCGCCGTTCCGCTGCCGTGTGCAATCCACGTCCCGTCGCAAGCCAGCAGCACCGGCTCGAGCGCCGTAACAACACCGCTGGCTGGCACGATGGTTTCGATTTCTCTCGCCCCGCGCATGTGAATATACGGCTCGCGATTCGACACCACGAAGAGCGGTTTGTCGTGCAATTTGCTTCGCAAGCTGACGCGCAATCGCTCCGCCGTCCACTGTGTCGCATTTGTATCGCGCAGCCGCGCCTCTTCTTCCGCCGCCGCCCGAGCGACGCCCAAATCCCGGGCCAGATGAGTCACTTCGACGTTAATCTCATCGAACAACTCGCCTTGCGGCAGGGCATGACCCGCGGAACCATCTCCCGTTCGCAAATGCTGCAACCATTGCACTGTCTTCTTCAGTGGATCCATGAACGTCCAGCGCACCAACACCAGGGCGAGCGTCGTAATTAGGATCGTCTCCAGCAATGCCGTCAGCATCGAATCGCGCAGCGTGCGCAGCACCCGTGAATCGATGTAACTTGTGTCGTAAATCAGCAGCAGCGCACCGGCCGCCTGCTCGTTTCGGTGCAGCGGCGACGAGTAGAAATACATCGGCGTGTCGTTAACCGATTCCGAATCGTTTTCGCTTTTATCCTTGGCTATCGCTTGCACCACCACGGGCGGCGCCGACCGGAAGTACGTTCCCAGCGCTGGCGTCATCGCCAGCGCCGATCCGTCGGCTTCGTACACCGCAATCCCTTTCATGTGTTCGCGTTGTGCAAACCGGTCGACAACTCGTTGCACCGCGCGCTCGGAGCCACGCTCTCTTTTCTCAAATTGTGGTTCGATTGACTCCTGCAGGCTCTCCGATAGCAGTTCCGCGCGTCGCGCAAGATCCGTGCGCAAATTCTTCCGCTCCGTTCGCACCTGATATCCAGCAAACAACAGCGACACGACGGCCACGCTCACCACCAACGGCAACACGATTTTTAGCGTTGTGCGCATCGCATGCCTCTTCTCGGTTCGATCAATACGGAATTGCGCGGTCAGGCAGACGTAGACTGAGCGCTGGGGTACTCAGTTGTACCGCAATATCCCTGCCAAGCCGACATCTTTTTAAATACTTGTGATTTCACCGTCTTACCGGCCACTCGCGGCCTTGGTGCTAGTACTGGTATTGGTTGGCGAGCGCAAAATTTACATTCCCTTTGGCCCATTTTCGACCGCTCATCATCTTTCGATTCGTCCGCAAAACTCTTTCGCGTGCGTCTTTTTCGGAATCTGCGAGAATAGGATCACAGACGGAGATCGCTTTAGGTCGCATGGCAACCAATCAAACACAGTCTACCTGGCCCTTACGGAAGCCCCAGCAACTCGTTTACGTTGAACTAGGGCCGCACAACGGCGGCATGATGCTCGGCATCTGTGAAATTGGCCTCAGCTTCCGAGCAGTCGCTCCGCTCAAGTCTGATGGGCCCATCAATTTCACATTCGCACTCGACGGTAAAAACCGTTTGCAGGGAGTTGGTGAAATTGCCTGGACTGAAGACGACGGCAAAACCGGTGGCCTGAAATTCACAACGATTTCACCGCAATTCAGGGAATCCTTGCACGCTTGGCTCGCAGACGACGCTTTACCTAAGAATTCTGGTCGTGAACACACGCCCGCTGCGGCCTTGCCGCGCGATTCGCTCGACAAAATCAAATCGAGTATTCGCGAAGGCAAAACGGACGCAATTAAAGCTTCCGCACCGCGCGTCGAAGAAAATGTAGTCGAGGCCGAGGATCCGGAGCCCAAGCCGGCGGTGGCTCCGCAGGTTTTTCAGAAACCCATCGTTCCGAGTGCGCCGGAGCGGCCTCCCATGGCCGCCGCAAGGCCAGAACCCACACCGAGGGCGGCGCCATCCAGTTCGGAGTCAACGTTTGCCTTGTCGGGCTTTCGCCTGCCCTCAGCTCCTGCGCCGGAGCCTGCCGTAATTCCGCCTGAGCCTGCTCCAACTTCCGAAGACATCCACTTTCCGCTCGAGATTCCGCCGGCCAGCCTGCCGGCTATGAACGACTTGCCACCACCTGCGTTTGTGCGAGGTCTTTCGTCCGAAGAATTACCCGCCGAGTCTCCCCGTTTGAACCGCGCCGCCGCTGCGGGAATCATCAGCCTTGCTCTAGCCGTGATTCTCGTCGCGCTGGTTTTGAGTTTCCGCCGTGAAGTTGGCGAGACGCTCATTGGTCTCGGCCGGCGACTCGCCGGTGAGCAACAACCGCTTCCGGCCCAGTCGGCGCAGAATCCATCCGGCCCCGCCGCGTCTCCAGTGCGCAGCGATCCCGCCCAGGCCTCTTTACCTGCAAGCAACCCGCCCCCTTCATCCTCGGACCAACCGCCCGCCTCGACAGCACAATCGCAGCCCGCAACATCGCCCACGCAAACTCCAGACGTAACGGCGCAATCCACGACGGATCGCGCTTCCACGATTCGACAAATCGAAGATCTTCCCGCGCCAGAGGGCGGCGGCTCCGGCCAAAGAGAATTTGATCAGGCCAAGACGATCTTGAAAGGGATTCATCGCCAGCGCGACATTCAGATGGCCGTGGCGTTGCTCTGGACCGGCGTTCGCAAGGGGTACGTCCCGGCCGTAGTGACGCTCGCCGATCTTTATGCCCGCGGCGACGGCGTTGAGCGAAGCTGCGAACAGGCTCTCGTGCTATTGAAAGTTGCCGTACAGAAGGGAAGTCCCGAAGGTCGTCGTAGGCTTGCCCTGCTGAGGCAGCAAGGCTGCCCCGGTAGCTGAGTCTTCACCTTTAATCATCTTGGACTTACTTCGTTGAATTTCCCTTGCCTGATTTCTGAATTGGCCATCGCGCTTCCACGGTCGTGTTCAATCCGCCTCGTGGCGTAAATTCGCCTCGCACCACGCACCACTCCGGGTCGAGCGCGTCCACAATATCGTGCAGAATCTTGTTCACGGCGTTTTCGTAAAAAATGCCCAGGTTGCGGTACGCCAGCAAATACATCTTCAGCGCCTTCAACTCAATGCAAGATTTCTTCGGCATATATTCGATGGTGATTGTTCCATAGTCCGGCAGACCCGTCTTCGGGCACATGGACGTATATTCCGGATACCGCGTCGTGATTACGTATCCGGGAAATTGATTTGGCCACGCATCCAGTTTCGGCAGTTTGGTCTTGATTCCCGCTCGCGCGTGCTCGTCTGTATAGTCGGGCATATCCTCTCCTGAATCTCAATTCTATCGCATCGACCGCCCGGCTCATAAAGCCGCCCGTACACCCGTCTTGAACCTGAACACCCTTTCGCATATGCTTTTGGCACTCCACCCACAGAGCGCCCATAATGATGAGATGCCCCTCTTGTGACTTTTCGCCATGCCGACGCTCGCGGCGACACGGTCTTGCCGACTACGTCTACGGGGCAGCTGGTCTCATTCCCTGGCGCTGCACCGAATGTGGTTTCCGTTTCCGGGCGCGCCCGGTTCCATTCAACCAGTGGAAATACGCACACTGCGCCATTTGTGGCAATTTCGACCTCAAACGTATCTCCCCGGAATACGTTCCCGGGGCAATGGGATTCCTCGGCCGAGTTCTCGGCTTGCCTTCCTTGCGTTGCGAGCCCTGCCGCCACAAATTCTTCTCTATTCGCCCGATCAGACAAACTGCCCCTGCCGAATCGAGCGAAGGCGAAGAAAAGGTCGCCTGATTTGCACATTGGTACACCTGTCCGCGCCCCAAAAACCCAATTTCCGTGGCGTGCTTGAACACCTCGTTTCCCCATGCGAAAATGGTTACTGTCAAAAGTGCGGGATGGTAGTCCTGCATTTTCTCCGGCGATATCGTCTAAGGGTTAGGACGTAGCCCTCTCAAGGCTAAAATCCGGGTTCGAATCCCGGTATCGCTACCAAGCGTCTTTTTCCTTATCGAGTGAAATGCCCTTCGCCCCTCGACACTACGTCGTGCGTTTTGTGCGCGCCAGCGCGGTTGGCGATTATTCGAACGGAGGATCGTACCCAGCATGAGCTCCCGTAACCCCGCAATCCCGCTCACAAAGAACGATCACCTCCTTCGTTGGGTCGAAAAAATGGCCGAGCTCACTCGCCCGGCCAATATTCATTGGGTTGATGGCACGCAGGAAGAATACGGCCAGCTTTGCGCCGAATTGGTCGACAGCGGCACGTTTATCAAGTTGAACGAAAAGCTCTGGCCCGGCTGCTACTACGCACGCTCTGATTCGTCTGACGTCGCTCGCGTCGAAGATCGCACTTTCATCTGCTCCTACGCCAAGGACAACGCTGGCCCCACCAACAATTGGGAAAATCCCTACGACATGCGCAAGAAGCTCCGTGCCCTTTTCAGCGGTTCGATGCAGGGCCGCACGATGTATGTTCTTCCGTTCAGCATGGGCCCCATTGGCTCACCCATGGCCAAAATCGGCGTACAACTTACCGATTCGCCTTACGTCGTTGTCAGCATGCGCGTCATGGCTCGCATCGGCTCCCGCGTCATCGACGAAATCGACAAAGGCGCCCGTGTCGTCCCGTGCCTCCACTCCGTCGGCATGCCCCTGGCGCCCGGGCAGAAAGACGTGCCCTGGCCCTGCAACAAGGAAAAATATATTGTCCATTTTCCCGAATCGCGCGAAATCTGGTCGTATGGTTCCGGCTACGGCGGCAATGCGCTCCTCGGAAAAAAATGTTTCGCCCTCCGCATTGCGTCGAACATAGCGCGCGACGAAGGATGGATGGCCGAGCACATGCTCATCCTCGGCGTCGAAGATCCCAAGGGCGAGAAAACCTACGTCGCCGCCGCGTTTCCCAGTGCCTGCGGCAAGACCAACTTCGCCATGCTCATCCCGCCCAAAGGCTTCGAAGGTTGGAAAGTCTGGACCGTCGGCGACGACATCGCCTGGATTCGCCCCGACGAAAACGGCTGTCTCCGCGCGCTAAATCCCGAAGCCGGCTTCTTCGGCGTCGCGCCAGGCACTTCGAAGAAAACCAATCCCAACGCGATGGCCGCGCTGTCGAAGAACACCATTTTCACGAACGTAGCGCTCACGCCCGAAGGCGGCGTCTGGTGGGAAGGCATGACGGACGAGCCGCCCGCCGAATGTCTCGACTGGCAAGGAAAAAAATGGACGCCGCAAATCGCCAAGGAAACCGGCGCCAAAGCCGCGCACCCCAACGCACGCTTCACTGCGCCGGCCTCGCAATGCCCAACGATTGATCCTGCCTGGGAGGATCCAAACGGAGTGCCACTCCACGCCATTATTTTCGGCGGCCGCCGCGCCACCACGATGCCGCTCGTCTATCAGGCTTTCAACTGGAGCTCTGGCGTTTATATCGGTGCCACGATGGGTTCGGAAATGACCGCCGCCGCTGCGGGCACCATCGGCAAAGTCCGCCGCGATCCCATGGCCATGCTGCCGTTCTGCGGCTATCACATGGGCGATTATTTCCGCCATTGGATCAAGATGCAGCGCTCGCTCACCGTCACGCCGCGCATCTTCCACGTGAACTGGTTCCGCAAAGACGCCGATGGAAAATTTATCTGGCCCGGCTACAGCGAAAACATGCGCGTCCTAAAATGGATCGTGGACCGCGCCCGCGTCCGCGCCTTCGCCAGCGAAACTCCTATCGGCTGGATGCCCCACTACGAAGACATGGAATGGAAAGGCCTCGACTTCCCGCGCGAAAAATTCGAGGCCCTGCAGGACTTCAACAACGCTGCCTGGCGCCGCGAAGTCATCGAACACGAAGAGCTGTTTATCCTCCTTCACGACCATCTCCCCAAAGAAATGGTCTACGAGCGAGAACTCCTCATCTGCCGGTTGTAAGTTCGCTTGCGCGACTTACACCGTTCAGTGGACACAATAGATTTCGTCAGTCTCAGGGTTCCGCTGGCCGCGTGTCGTGTCTAACCACCATGCACCGGTCGCTCACGCGTGATATCGGCCTCGCATCACTTTTCGCGGCCTCAACACTTTTCCTGTACCGGTTTTGGCTATCCAATCCTTCGAGTTATTACTGTTGGTCAGTGGCGGGTCGTAGCCATCTGGGCTGCAGGAATCTCGGGCGTTCGGCTACGCAGCTACGTTTTCGTGCTCTGTAGTCACAGGACTGTTGTGGGGAGGGACCTGGGCGGGACTGTGCGCACCGCACGATGTTCCAACCACTTTTATAGCTGAATTTGCCTCACACCTGAAGATTTTTGGATGGTAGGCAGCACCGCTGACTTTTGCTTCGACAATCGGTTACTAGTTGTGCGCTCGCTTACTTGCGGCGAACCGCGAAGCCGTTTAGCTCGACTTCATTCCCGCCGTTGGGGAAGACTATTCACTTCCCAAATGGTCGCGTACTCGTTTGGCCTTTACCTTCAGTGAAAGTCACCGTCTGTCCCGCATTCACACTGGAAAGCTTGTCGACTTGCCCGCTCGGCCACCGAATCTCCAGCGCATCCACTTTGCCCTGCTGCCCGACGCCAAACGTCAGCACAAGTTCACTCGCCGACAGATAGCTCGACCCACTCCGCAACATCTGCGTCTGTGTCCCCTCCGCCGTCGTAAGGCGCACTACCGCGCCAATCCCATCGCGATTCGACTTCGTCCCAACCAGCTTCACTCGCAAGCTGCGATTCGCCGTCCCCACCGCCTCATTCTTGAACAGCGAAACCGGCCCGCCATTCGTCGACATCAAAATGTCCAGCCGCCCATTGTTGTAAACGTCCGCATACGCCACCGACCGTCCCACACGCGCCGCGGCAAACGCCGCCCCCGCCGTCTTCGTCACTTCCGCAAACTTCCCTTTGCCCAAATTCCGGAACAGATGCGGTGGCTCCGCATATTTCACGTTCGCCTGCACTTTTTGAATGTCCGGATCGATATGTCCGTTTACCACCAAGATATCCGGCCATCCATCCAGATCGTAATCAAAAAAGAAGCACCCAAATCCCAGCGTCAGCAGCGAAGCCCGACCCACTTCCGACCGCGGCGCTTCATCCACAAACAATCCCCGCCCTTCGTTGTGATAGAGCGAAATCATCTGATTCGAAAAATTCGTAATCATCAAACTTGTATTCCCGCTGCGATCGTAATCCGCCGTATCCACGCCCATTCCCGCGCGCGCCACGCCGTCTTCGCTGAACGCCACGCCCGCCACCACCGCCTTCTCGGTGAACGTTCCATTCCCAGTGTTCCGGTAAAGCTTATTCGGCTGCGTGTCGTTCGAAATCAAAATGTCCGGCCACCCGTCGTTGTCAAAATCCAGAATCGCGATCCCCAAAGTCTTCGACGTCGGTTCGTACAGCCCCGCCTGCTTCGTCACGTCCGAAAACGTTCCATCGCCGTTGTTGTGCCACAACCGAATCGATGCGCCCTTGTACGACTCCGGCGTGCAATACGATTTGCTCTTCCCGTCCATCGTGCAGTAAAGATCCGCTTCCGGCGACCATGTCACATAATTCGCCACCACCAAATCCAGCCGTCCGTCCTTGTCGTAATCCACCCACGCTGCGCTCGTGCTGAACTCCTTCACGCCGCCAAATCCCGCCTTCTGCGTCACGTCCGTAAACGTTCCATTCCCGTTGTTGTGAAACAAATGGCTCTGTCCGTACGCTGTCACAAACAAATCGTCATACCCGTCGTTGTCGTAATCGCCCACGGTCACGCCGAGCCCGAACATCTCCACGTCGAGCCCAGCCTTGTGCGTCACATCGGTAAATGTCCCATCATGGTTGTTGTGATAAAGCTTCGGCGTCGAATGCTTGCCAGCGTGTCCGGGCCAATCCGTTCCGTTCACCAAAAAAATATCCGGCCATCCGTCGTTGTCGTAATCAATAAACGCGACGCCCGGACCCAGCGTCTCCGGCAAATATTTTTTTCCGTACGCTCCGTTGTTATGAGTAAACTTGATCCCCGCTGCGGCCGTCACGTCGCGAAATTCCGCTGGCCCCTTCGCTGCCGGAGGAGTTTGCGCCCGAGCGTTTGTGGAAAAAACAACTAGAACCGAAGCTGTCATTGCCGCCAAAGTCTTCTTCACAGATTCCCCGCAACTTCATCGCGTCCAACGCCCAGCGCATCCGCCACGCGATTGATGTAGTTGAACCACGACGCGATCAGCGTAATCTGCAAAATTCCCTTGTCGTCGAATCCCACGCGCCGCAACGCCTCGTGATCCTGCTGGCTGCACTTCGTCGCGTCTTTCGTCAACTTCACCACGTAGTCCAGCATCACGCGGTCCTGCTCGCTGATCGGTGCCGTCGTGTAGTCTCTCCGCAGCGCCTCGACCATTCCTTCGTCCACCGTCACCCTACGCAGAAACTCTGCGTGAGATTCAATTCAATAGTGGCACCGGTTTGTAACCGACACCATCGTCGCAATCAGTTCATGCTGATGCCGTTTCAACGGCAAATCCGGTGCCATCATCGCGCCAAACGCACTGAACGCGTGATACAGCGCATCCGGAATCAACGAATGCGAAGCCGTAATGCTCGCCCCCGGCCCGCGATCCACGCTCGGCACCGGTGTCGCGTACTCCTGCGGATAAATCTTGCGCTGCGCCTCTATCGCTGCCTTCACGCGCGGATCTTCGTCCATGCTGACTGTCTTGATCCAAGTCATCCGTTAGCTCCCGAAATTTTCCCGTCTAATCGCTACCGCCTGCCGCACTCTTCCCCCGCGCCTTCGCAACACTCTTTTTCGCCGCGGCTCCGGGTGTCTCGCTCAACGCCACCGACACATGCTCATGCACCATCTGCCGCTCGTTGTTATCTTCCGGATGCGCCTGCCGGTACGGTCCCGTCAAGGCTTGCGCCGATTCATCCGCCTTGTACCGCAAATACCGCGCCTTATGCTCTTCCGCACGCGCATCATCGCCGAGCCCGTTATAACAAAGCATCAAATTGTAATGCGCCTGCAAATCTTCCGGATCGATCGCCAGCGTCGACTGAAACGCCTTCACCGCCTCCGCATATTTCTTCTGCAAAAAGTAAATCCGTCCCAACTCATTCCACACCACGCGGTCCCGCGGGTATTGCTGAAGCACGCCCTGCAATTTCGCAATCGCTTCGTCGTACTTCCCATCCTCTTTCAACACGCGCGCATAAAAATAATTCGCACGCGCCAGCCCCGGCTTCAGCGCCAACGCCTTGTCCAGCACCTGCACCGCGCCGACGTTGTCGCCTTCCTGCGCCCGCACGCGCCCGATATTTACCCACCCATCCGGATTCTGCGGATCGGCTTGCGTCACTTTCAGGAACGCCATCCCCGCGTTCCGCAAATCGCCCTGCAAAAACAATCCAATACCGTAATCGTTCCACCGCATCCAATCTTCTTTCACT